>ENA-UOOE01000015-UOOE01000015.1-fermentation-metagenome-genome-assembly--contig:-NODE-15-length-219177-cov-15.107986_pt1 | contig 219177 bp, 223 predicted proteins | sample MGYA00245776_ERZ724021 | MGnify/ENA primary metagenome ERZ724021 (study PRJEB28704, sample SAMN03018321) | fermentation metagenome | biome: anthropogenic terrestrial biome; feature: soil... | reverse complement strand
GATCTGCGGTTCAGAGCCTCCGCGACGACCTGATATCAGAGGAGATCATGGAGGGTTAACGTCGCCGCCGGTCATGCTGTCGAGCGATTACTCCGCGACGACCTGATATCAGAGGAGATCATGGAGGGACCTCCGTCCGGTCCGCGGGGTTCATGATTGGCCCGCCTCCCTCCCGGAGCTGACGGCCGGTGAACTGGACCTGGCAGCCGCCCGAAAACTCCATAGGCCTATGGGGGATCCAGCGGGGCGGTCTATCACCCCTCGGGGGATCTGATACCCCGATCCCGATGCCTCCCCGAACCAGCCCGGAGTCCCGGGACACCCCCGTCGAATCTCCCGCACCCTCGAACATCCTGCCCGCGCCGGGGGCCCTGGCCGGCCGTTCCTGGCGTTTGCCGCGTTCACCGTGCTCGCTCAACAGAGCACTCGGTTATATTCTGCGAGGAACTTCTCCCTTTGTTCCTTTCCCCTGATAAAAACAAATGGTAATTCCGGATCTCTATCGTGGTAAATACTTCTTTCAAATATTTGTTCGAAAGGCACAGCATCATTATTAACGATTATATATACTGGATTTGTTTTTAGCTGACTTTGTTTCATCATGTATGGTACAAATGGTTTATATTCCGCCACCGCGATGATCAGATCGCTTCGGCATATACCAATTTTTTCTGCGATTATTTTCTCACTCTGCTCAAGGTCCTGCAAATGTTCTCCAATTAACCTCTTAAATCGCATTTGGTTCATCCGATTGGGAATATATCTTTTAAAATTGTCCGGTTTAGAAGAGAAGGCCCCCGCCCCCTCCTCCACCGAAGAGGAGGTCGTCGTCGAGGGAGTGGACCCGGCGCACCTCCTCACGCTGCTTGCCGCGTCCCGGGGCAGGATCTTCCGCGAATCGTCCTGACCTCCCCCGGGAGACTCTATACCCCTATAGAGATCCCTGAGGAAAGGCATATCCCTCTCGAAAGAGATGATGCCCCGATCCCATGTCTCTTCAAACAAGCCCGGAGTCCCGGCACGCCCCCGTCGAACCTCCTGTACTCTCGAACGTCCTACCAGCGCGCGGGGGCCATGGTCGGCCCCTCCTGGCGTTTGCCGCGTTTTCCGCGCTCGCGCTCATCACCGCGGGATCGGTCCCCTGGTACGGGGCCTCCGCGCTCTCCTTCGCGGCGGCACCGGCGGCGGGGATCGCCGTCGTCCTCTATTTTGCCTCGGTCAGACTGAAACGCGGAAGATGACCCTCTTTTTCGGGACGGAACGCTGCCCGGCCGCCTTCTCTCCGGACGGTCTGGCGCCGCCGCCGGAACGCTTCCCGGGGCGCCGGGAATTTTTATCTGACATTTTTATTGACACTATATAAAAATATATATTATTGTGCTCTTGCTATATCAAATTCGTCAGAAATATATAGTACCAGATCCAACAGGATGGATGGTGAAGATTTTCCTGGAACCATTCGCAGGCTTCACCGCGTGTTACAAAAACAAAGGTGAGATGGAACATGAAATTCCTGAACATGAATGAGAACGCGGTCTCTCCGATCGTCGCGACCCTCGTCCTGATCGTCGTCGCTGTCGTCGGTGCGGTCGCCGTCGGTACCATCATGGGTACCTTCAGTTCCGATGTTGCCGAACAGACGAACGTTGGAGACGTCGGTGGCTCCGCCTCCGCCGAGGTGCTGATTGCAGGCTCGACCACCGTCCAGCCCGCCTCCGAGCTCCTCGCCAAGGCCTTCATGGCCCAGAAGCCCGGCGTGAAGATCACCGTCCAGGGCGGCGGCTCCGGCGCCGGGGTCACCTCCGTCGGCATGAACATTGTCGACATCGGCTCGGCTTCCCGTGCTGTTAAGGACGCTGAACTTGGAAAGTACCCCGACCTCCAGACCTACCAGATCGGCGGCTCCGGTGTGGCAATCGTTGTACCTGACGATGTCGACGACTTCACAGGGGTGACCAAAGAAGGTCTGAAGGCCCTCTATGACCAGACCATCACCGATGACAGTGCAACGGTTGGTGCAGTTGTTACGGACGGCAACATAACCGGCGCTGCTGCTGCTGGTGCGGGAACTGTTGATGTCACCATCTACCAGCGCTCTGAGGCCTCCGGAACCGAGGAGACTGTTGCCAAGGAGTACCTGAAGTACCCCGGTGACAGCTTCGACAACACCGGGGCAGAGGGTGTGAACGGCAACGCAGGTGTTGCAGCCGCCATCGCCGGCGGTGACAAGGATCACATCCGCCTCGGCTTCATCGACTACGGCTACGTCACCAGCAACCACAAGGCTCTGGATGTCGACGGCAAAGAGTGCACCAAAGACAGCATCCTTGAGAGCCTGAAGGGCAACGACAATGATGACTCATATGTCTCGGCTCTCGCCCGCCCGCTCAACTACATCGTCAACGGCAACCCGTCCGCCATCGTGAAGGACTACATCAACTTCGCCCAGTCCCCCGGTGCGGTCGACTCGATCCACGAAGTTGGCATGTTCAGCATCATTGAGTTCGTGTAAGCATAGAGGGACGGAACCACCAAACCCACCTTTTTTATGAGCCAGACATACGACATTCCACGATTGTTCTTCCTGTCTTCGGCAGCAGTAAGCGCTCTCGTTGTTTTCCTGATCTTCGGATTTATCTTCCTCACCGCTGCCCCTGTATTCGAAAAAGAAGGTGTCGGATTTCTTACCGGCACGACCTGGAACTACTCTACCGGCGAGTACGGTATCCTGGTCTTCCTTGTCGGCACCATCGTGTTGACCGCAGTGACGATGGTCATCGCCTGTCCCCTGGGCATATTCACCGCGATCTTCCTTGCAGAATGGGCACCGGTATGGCTGGAGAAGACGATACGGCCGCTCATCGAGCTGCTCGTCGGCATCCCCTCGGTCGTCTACGGCATATTCGGCTATTTTGTTCTTGAGAATATTTTTCGCTACCACATAGACCCGTTCATCGATGCAACCCTCGGCTTCATCCCCATCTTCCGCGACCCGAACCCCGGGAGCGGGACCGGTATCCTGCTTGCCGCGTCCGTGCTTGCCGTCATGATCCTGCCGACCGTCACGGCGCTTGCACAGGAAGCGATGCGCTCCGTCCCGCGCGAGTACCGGGAAGGATCGCTCGCGTTGGGCGCCACCCGGTGGGAGACCACCCGGATGGTGGTCATCCCCATCGCGGCCCCGGGGATACTGACCGGCATCATCCTCGGGCTGATGCGTGCGATGGGGGAGACGATGGCCGTGGTCATGCTGATCGGCAATACGTCCCGGTTCCCCGTCTCCATCCTGGACACAGGGTATGCAATGACGTCGAAGATCCTCAACGATATCGGCTACTGGGTGTCGGTGGACGAAGCGCGAAGCGCGTTGTTCGGGATAGCGGCCGTGCTCTTCTGTCTTGAGATTGTCTTCGTCGGGCTGATCCGGTTCGTCGAAAAAAGATTGAGGCAGAGCAGGAGATGATGTAGTGGCAACAAGAACGATGCGAAAAGCAGAAGAACTGTTTTTCAAGCTGTTTTGCACGGCGGCAACAGTGCTCTCGGTGCTCGTGCTCTTCCTGATCCTCGGCACCGTTACCATCGAGGCGCTCCCTTCGCTCAGCCTGTACTTCCTCATCACCCCTGAATCCGCATCTCCCGGTCTCGGCGGCGCGATAGGGAATGCAGTCGTCGGGACGCTCATCATCTCCGTCTGCTCAACCCTGATCGCAACTCCCCTTGCTCTCGGGACGGCGATCTATCTGCAGCGATACGCCCCGGACAACAGGTTCACGCGGCTGTTGCGGTTCCTGATCGAGGTGCTCTCCGGCACCCCTTCCATCGTACTGGGTATCGTTGGTCTGATGATCCTGGTCTACTACATGCGTGCATACACCGGGGGCTTCTCGTTGATCTCCGGTTCAATCGCGCTCGCGATACTTATTCTTCCGGTCATCGAACGTGCTATCGAGGATGCAATCGCGACAGTGCCAAAGAGCCTGGAGGAAGGGAGTTACGCTCTCGGGGCAACGAAATGGCAGACTATCCGGAACGTCACCATCCCCACAGTGATCTCCGGCATTTTGACCGGGATCATCCTCGGTTTCGGCAGGGCGGCGGAAGAATCAGCCGTGGTCATCCTGACCGCGGGCTACACGCAGTTCTTTCCGGAACTGGCAATCAAAAGCAACGAAAATCTCATATTTGGCATCAAACTATACCCCTTACAGGACCTCGTGGGCACGCTCCCCTACGCGGTGTACCATGCTTACGAGAACTCCAACGTCGTCAAACTATCGGACGGATTCGCTGCAGCCTTCATTCTCATCGGGGTTGTTTTCCTGATCAATCTGACGGCGCGGATTCTTCTCCGGAGGTATCGCTATGGTTGACCTGAAAGGACCTGTCAGGACGCTTCTGGTATGGACGAAAGGAACGGAGCCGCAAATCGCTCCCGGCCTGCACGGCGTTCCCGTCACCCTCCCTCCGGGGACGGATCATCCCCGGCAGGACAACGGAAAAATCGGCCGTGGCCGTCCCGACCGCAGGCTCCGCACAGTTTTTCCCGGAGCGGGCGGTCGGGAGCGGCGAAAATCATATATCCGGCACCCGACCACATCCCCCGCGGGGCCTCGCATCCCCGCTCCCCTGCCCGGCGCACCGTGCTTACGGGAACTCCGGCACTCTCAAAATATCGGATGGACTCGCCGCAGCCTTCATTCTCATAGGAATTATTTTTCAGTTCAATCCTACGGCGCGAGTCCTGCTCCGGAGATATCACCATGGTTGATCTGAAAGGACCCGCCGAACCCCCCCTGAGAACGAAGAAAGAACCGGAGATCGTGGACGACGGCCCCGGCGATACCCTCCGGCGAGCTCACGGCATCCGGGAGCCCGACCTCCGCGCGGCGTCCGGGAAAAGCCCCGGCAACGGCGACAGCCCCCTGGACGCCCTGCTGCGCCCTCCCGAAGACCCTGAATCCCCCCTCCCGGAGACCACCGGCAGAGGTAGCGGCGATCCCGCCGCCCTCCCCCCGGAGACGGACGATCCCGGCGACGACGACCTCCTGCGTCGTCCCGGCGTCCGTGATATCTCCGCCGGCGGCCTCTCCTACGCCCTCCCCCCGGAGGCGGATGACCCCGGCGACGACGCCCCCCCGCGTCCTTCCGGCGTCCGTGATATCTCCGCCGGCGGTCTCTCCTATCCTTTCCCGGCAGAGCCCCGCCCGCGCCCCCGGGGTAACGGCGATCCTGCCGCCCTCCCCCCGGAGGAAGAGGGCCCCGGCCTCCCGGACCGTCCCGAAAAACCCGTCCGCCTCGCCTCCATGGAGGACATCCTCTCCCGCCGCCCGGAGACCGGCAGCGCCCCCTCCCGGCTCGCCCGCATCCCCGGCCTTGCAAAACTCCTCTCCCGCTTCCCCGAGCCCGGCGACCTCTTCGCTGCTCTCCAGTCCCGGCTCGCCCCCCTCGCCGCCCGCTACCCCGCCCTTGAAAAAGTCCTCGCCCTCTTCGCTCCCGAGAAGGAGCCGGAGCTCACGTCCCCCGACTTCTTCGTCGGGGATACCGGCGAACCTTCCCTCACCGGCTCCCTCAAGGACGTCCGCATCACCTACCCCGTTGACCCCCCCTACCAGTACGTCCACATCGAATACGACCGGGAGGCGCGAGCGCTCTCCTACCGCGTCGTCGAACCGTCCCTCTCCGAGGGCGAAGAGCACTACCTCGGCCTCATCAAGAAGGCGTTCGAGAAGATGATCGGCACCGACATCGGCCTCCTCTCGGCGGAGCGCCGCGAAGAGTACTTGAAAGAGCGCTTCCTCTCGATCATCACCATCCTCGGTTTCAAGTTCACCGACGAACAGCGCGACCGGATCTACTTCCATCTCAAGAAGGAGTACATCGGCTACAGCAAGATCGACACCATGATGAAGGACCGCTACATCGAAGATATCAGCTGCAACGGCGCGAACCTGGACCTCTACGTCCAGCACCGGACCTACGGGCCGATCCAGACCAACGTCCGGTTCGGCGACCTCGAACTGAACAACTTCGTCCTCAAACTCGCCCAGATCAGCGGGCGGCACATCTCCCTCCTCCAGCCCATCCGCGACATCACCCTCCCCGACGGGAGCCGGGGCAACCTCACACTCGGCGGCGAGGTCACCCGCAAAGGGTCGACCTTCACCATCCGGAAGTTCCGGTCGAACCCGATCTCCCCCATCGAGATGATGGACTACGGGACCGTCGACGCCCGGCAGCTCGCCTATCTCTGGATACTGATGGAGTACAAGCGCTCCCTCCTCATCTCCGGAGGAACCGCGAGCGGCAAGACCACCTTCTTAAACGCCCTCTGCGGGTTCATCCCGACGGAGTACAAGATCGTCTCCATTGAAGACACCACCGAACTGAACCTGATGCACCCCAACTGGCTGCAATCGGTCACGCGGGCGGGGTTCGGCACCGGCGACACCGGGGGCGCGCCGTCCGGCGTCGGCGGCGGCGGCCGCAAGGCTCCGGGCGACATCTCGCTCTATGACCTCCTCATCGCGGCACTCCGGCAGCGGCCGGAGTTCATCATCGTCGGCGAGGTCCGCGGCGAAGAAGCCTTCACTCTCTTCCAGGCGATCGCCGTCGGCCACGCGGCGATGGGCACCATCCACGCAGGCTCGATGGACGAACTCCTCGCCCGTGTAGAATCAAGCCCGATGAACCTCCCGAGAAGCCTCCTCGCCAACCTCGACGCCGTCATCTTCCCCATGCAGATCCGGAAGGGCGAGCGGAACGTCAGGAGGATCACCGCTATCGTCGAGATCCTCGAGATCGACCGCGAGAAGGGCGACCTCGTCACCAACACCGTCTTCCGGTGGCAGCCCGCCTCGGACGAGTTCCGGTTCATGGGCCGAAGTTACCTCTTCGACAAGATCCGCGACCTGTTCGGCATCTCCCTCGAAGCCCTCAGGCAGGAGATGGACGACCGCACCGCCCTCCTCCTCTGGATGCAGGAGCAGCATATCCGGGAATATAAAACGGTGCTCGGCTTCATCCGGGCATATTATAAAGATAAAGACGAGATCATGGCCCAGGTCAGGAGCGGCGCCGAGATCACCGACGACGACATTGCGGCGCTGGTCGCCCATGCAGCACCCGAAAACGGCAACGGACAGGAGGCATGAAGCCTCTCTCCCTCCCCGTCTTCGTTGCCGCGAACATCGCCGTGAACGCCTCCCTCTGCCCGCTGCTCTTCTTTCTGCTGGTGCTCGAAGCGACCGCCACCGGATACATCTCCGGGTTCAACGCACCCGGGGCGGGGGGTGAGATCATAGGAAGCATGGTCGGCGTGGGGCTGGGGACCGCCGTAACGGCCCTCATAACCGCCTCCCTCGTCTCCTTCTACTACCTCTTCCGGAGGAGAGAACGCAGGGTCCCGGCCCGCGTCTCAATAACGACGATCGTCATGACGCTGGCGATGAACGCCGTGCTCACGATCTTCTTCCTCGCGTTTCTCGTCGGCATGCACTCGACGTAGGGGCGGCGAGGTCCGGGACGTTCCCCGAAACAATCGAGCGCGTAACCATGACCTAAACATTCGGGTCATGTTCCTGTTCACACCTCCTGCACAAGGTATATCCCGCGGATGGTAGACACCATGTACATGCAAACGATAGAAGTATCCGATAACCTGTATAAGGAGATTCTTGCGCATCGGCGGGGAGATGAGTCGATCAGTAAAGGAATAGAGCGTACGTTTAAACAGGATAGGCCGGGGAAGAAGAGCAAAGCGCTACAAGAAATAGACGAAATAAGGGAAGGTAAATTCTATACCAGAATGGAAGTTGAAGGTGCCCCGGAAAATTAACGGGGGATATCGAGCTCCTCGATAACGGAATGAAAGGAACCGGCGAATGCAAATACGCCGAAGATACGTAAGAATGATGATTCAAGAGAAGGAAGGTCTCGATCATGAATAAGCCCATACTGGAAAAAATTCATCTAAAGAACATACTATCGTTCGGACCGGATACCAAACCGCTTCCGCTCGGGCCCCTGAATGTGCTGATCGGTCCCAACGGTTCCGGAAAATCCAACCTCCTCGAAGCGATAAGTCTGTTACGGGCGGCACCAAAAGATCTGTCCGCACCGGTTAAAGAGGCCGGGGGTGTGAGCGACTGGTTGTGGAAAGGTACGAAGAACCCCACGGCTTCCATCGAAGTCATCATCCATAACCCGGTTAGCCCCGGCATGCCGCTCCGGCATAAGTTTTCTTTTGTCGAGCATGGCCGGCGATTTGAGGTAAAGACCGAGCAGATTGGAAACGCGGAACCATACCCGGGTTTTGCCGAGCCATACTACTATTATCGGAATGAGAAGGGGCATATTTTGTTGAAGGATACATCAAATTATGAAGCGAGAAATTCGGGACCGGGAGATGGTGAAGAACGACAACTGCCGAGAGATAGGATAGATCCTGAAGAATCTATCCTTTCGCAGGTCAAGGACCCTGAGCGCTATCCTGTACTTGCCTACTTAACAGAAACTTACGGAAAATTTCGTCTTTACCGGGAATGGTCCTTCGGACGTTATACTGCTCCGCGAAAATCGCAGAAGGCCGATCTCCCGAATGACTACCTGCTGGAGACATGCGAAAATCTACCCCTCGTCTTAAACTCACTCCGTCCCTCTGCCGAGCACGATATCCTCGAGGCGCTGAATTACCTCTATCCAGAGATTAACGGCTTTTATGAACAGGTAGAAGGGGGCGGAGTTCAACTTTTCCTGAAAGAAGGAACGTTCACAATCCCGGCAACCCGACTCTCCGACGGCACATTACGATACCTGTGTATGCTGGCAATCCTCTGCCACCCGAACCCGCCGCCGCTGGTCTGCATAGAGGAGCCGGAGTTGGGCTTGCATCCCGACGTCCTGCCGTATCTTGTAAAACTGATGATATCGGCATCGGAACGCTGCCAGCTCATTGTGACGACGCATTCGGATATCCTGGTGAGTGCTCTGACGGAGGTTCCCGAATCCGTTATCGTCTGTGAAAAGAAGAATAATCAAACCGAGATGCAACGGCTTAGCAGCAAGGAGCTTGCCGGATGGTTGAAGAAGTACCGTCTGGGGGAACTCTGGCTCAAAGGAGAGATTGGAGGAACCCGTTGATGACGGCAAAAATATACCTGGAAGGAGGGGGTGATTCGAAGGACCTGCACATTCTGTGTCGTCAGGGGTTCAGGCAGTTGATGGAATCGGCGGGTTTTTCAGGGAGGATGCCGCGATTCGTTTCATGTGGCGGCCGCGATGCGGTGTATGACGACTTCAAAACAGCACACGAACAAAGCAATGCCGATTACGTCGCTATGCTGATTGATAGTGAAGATCCGCTTGACGACCAGGAAAGGACCTGGGATCATCTCAGGAGACGTGACAACCGGGAACAGCCGGACGGTAGCGATGACCGGCAGGTGTTGTTCATGGCAACGTGCATGGAGACGTGGATTGTAAGCGACCGTGACACCCTCCGGCAACATTATGGTCACAATCTTCAAGAATCCGCTTTGCCGCCGCTTGATAACCTTGAGCAACGCAGTCGGCAGGAGGTTCAGGAGAGCCTGAAACGTGCGACGCGCAGATGTCAGAACGCCTATCGGAAGGGCAAGCGTTCCTTTGAAGTGTTGGGCAAACTCGACCCCGCAACGCTTGAAACTCATCTGGCGGCTTTCCGGCGCACGAAGCGTATTTTGAATGAAAAACTTCAGTGATCACTGGCATCGGGGATACCCCCGTGCGACGGTCCCGGCCACGGACCCCGCTGATGAAGATCGGTAATTTAGCGCCCCCTTTAAATATCGGGTCGATCCTCATGGGCGGGAGTTACCTCTTCGTCGTGAACGCCTCCCTCTGCCCGCTGCTCTTCTTCCTGCCGGTGCTCGAAGCGTCCGCCACCGGGTTCATCGCCGGGCTCGGCGCACCCGGGGCGGGGGGTGAGATCATAGGAAGCATGGTCGGCGTGGGGCTGGGGACCGCCGTAACGGCCCTCATAACCGCCTCCCTCGTCTCCTTCTACTACCTCTTCCGGAGGAGAGAACGCAGGGTCCCGGCCCGCGTCTCAATAACGACGATCGTCATGACGCTGGCGATGAACGCCGTGCTCACGATCTTCTTCCTCGCGTTTCTCGTCGGCATGCACTCGACGTAGAACCTGCGGGCGCCCCCGTCCGTCGGTGGAAGGTATTTGGCCGTGCAAAAGGAACGATCGGGCAGATTACAGAGAATCTGAGACGTTGCCTCAAAACTATCGAGCGCGTAACCATGACCGGAATAGCCGGGTAGCGTTCCGGTTCACGCTTTCTACTCGTTCATCCCGGCGATGATCTCCCCGGCACACCCCTGCACGGTCTGCCGGTACTCCTCCGGGCAGAAGAGGTAGAAGGTCGTCCGGGGCTCGCCGGTATAGGTGAGGGTGGAGAACGAGTCGATCTCTTTGACCGTCCCGTCCCTCCTCTCGATCAGGAACGGGAATTTGTCCTCCTCAAGGAGAGTGGAAGCCGACTTGAAGAGTGAATTCTCGATCTTCACCAGGTCGGCGATGATACAGTCGGGACTGCACCCGCATTCCCCGGCCACCGCCTCTTCAATCGCCTGCGCCCGTTCCGGGGTGAACTTTGTCCCGAGGTGGTATCGGAGGAGGTAATCCTCCTCCTGCGGGACGTTGGACTCATACCCCCGTTTGAAGAGGTCCCTCCTCTCCAGTCTCGTGACGAGGTCCGCTGCGGTGCTTTCCGGTTGCCTGAGTATCCGTGCAAGCAGCCGCGCATCGTCAAGAGCGAGGTAGTTCTCAAGGAAGTCATCCCTTCCTATCCGGATCTTCTCCGCATCCACGACATGGTCGCGGATGGCAACCTTGATCGCCCGCTGGAGCATCCCGTTTGCCACGACGTTGGTGTGATGATAATAGACCTGGGCGTGCATCAGGAACCGGGCCAGCCTGAAACTTTCGATAGCATCTATACCCTTTTCATGAATGACGAGATCCTCGCGTTGCCTCTCCCGGGTCTTCCGGGTCTTCCTGAGGGTGTGGAGAACACGTTCGAGGTCGAAGTTCCCGTAGGCCACGCCGGTATGGTAGGAGTCCCGCCGGAGGTAGTCCATCTTGTCGGCGTCAATGTTTCCCGAGATGATCTGGTGAAGGATACCGTTTCGGTCCAGAGAGAGGATGGCGGCGACGTCATCGGTCGCTTCACCGAGGACTGCGTTGACCTCTTCATCCTCCCTGATGATACGGCACGTGATCTCCTCATGCGTAGCATCTTTTTCGTTGATCTCCTGAAGGGGTGCCTCGAAGACGTGAGAAAACGGCCCGTGGCCGACGTCATGGAGCAGGGCGGCATAACGAAGGGCCGTAAGGTCGTTGCCCTCGATCTGTAGGTGCCGTGCCATGAGAGTGGCGGTCTGCAGGACGCCGAGGGAGTGCTCGAAGCGGGTGTGGCATGCGGCCGGATAGACCAGGTGTGCGTTGGCAAGTTGCTTGATCCGCCGCAGCCTCTGGAGCGGCCGGGTATCCAGAAGACGCAGTTCATCCCCGGTCAGCCCGATATACCCGTAAAGCGGGTCCCGGATATGAGCCTTATAGGTAAGCGTGCAAACTCACCCGGTCACGCAAAATGAAGGTTTTTGAGGAGGGCCACCCCCCTCCCGATCTGCTCCTCCGTGAGGTCCCAGTTCAGGGTTCTGGCAATCTCCCGGATCTCGTCGTGAGGCATATCCCGCTTCTCCCGCGTCCGGATATAGTGGACCTTCGCAGCCCAGGAGAGCACCCTGGAGTCGAGGTTCGCGGTATCCCTGCATACGCCGACGATCTCTTCTATCTCCAGGGCTTCTGAGGGGTGCTCTTCTTTCAATCGCCGAACCAGCTTCTCGCCGTCACCCGTGAGACTGTAGGTGTAGCGCTTCCAGTCGGGCGTCGATGCAGACCCGGGGGCGTCGGGCATCTCCACTCTCTCCTCAATGAAGCCGTAGGAGACGAGGGCCTGGATCGCGCCGGCGATGTCTGCACTGTAGGGGCCGTAGTAGTGCGGGCGGTAGTGTGCCTGGATGACCTCCGGGATCGTCGAAAAATATCCCAGTTTCTGGATCGTCGTCCGGCCCGCGATTCGACCCCCTGCCGCCATCAGCATTACAAGAACTCCGTCAAATTCATCCATACGTCAGGGCCTCCGGTGGGTTTACGGCATAATCGTAGGTACCCTATTTATAGGGTACGGTAAGTATGCGACTGTTATGCTGGTATCATGTTCCATTATATGAACGTGCCGATTCTATTTCTCTCCATGGTTCATCCGGAACCTTCTTTGTTGTAAAAAGAATGGTTCTAGGCGCCGGAATGTGATGCGGCTTTCCCTGCCGGCCGGGATGCGGGAGTGTAAGCCCTTGTCCGGGTACGAAGAACCCGGGCATGGGAAGACCTATGGTCTTCGGGTGCGGCACCGATCTTCAGGAAGTGCCGTCGGGATCATGTGGACGTCGAGGTCCGGGCAGTCCCCGTAGTGAACAATAGATTAAAGCGATCCAGCAGCGAAATGGAACGTACAGCAGGGGTGTAACGCACATGAAAACCCGTAACGAAGTCCTCGACATCCTCCGATCTTTGAAAGGCGAGCTCAAGGAGCGGTATCATGTCGAGCGCATCGCCCTCTTCGGATCGTATGCCCGCGAAGAACAAGGTGAGGACAGCGATATTGATGTACTCGTAGAGTTCGGTTCCGGTGCAGATCTCTTTGATTTCGTCGGACTATCACAATACCTCGAAGAAAAACTCGGGTCCGGCGTGGATGTCGTGCCGGAGGCGGCACTTCGGCCGGAGATCCGCGGACAGGTTACCAGAGACCTCCTTGTCGCATGAGATCGCAGATCCTCTACCTCCTGGATCTCTCTGCTGCCCTTGAGAAGATCGAGGAATTCACCGCTGTCATGACCTACGATGAATTCCTTCACGACGACAGGACCCGGAGCGCCGTCATCAGGAAGTTCGAGATCATCGGTGAGGCGGCAAAACGTATCCCTTTGTCCGTCCGGACAGAGTATCCCGGCATTCCCTGGCGTGAAATGGCCGGAATGCGGGATAAACTAATCCATACGTATTTCGGCGTCGACACGCTGCTTGTCTGGCGAACCGTCGTCAACCGCGTTCCGGAGCTCCGGCGGGAACTCTGCCGTATCCTCGAACGGGAGCGCGGACGATAACTTCAAGATGCCCTTTCCAACCGTTTCACCAGAGCAGCCATCACCCAAGCCGACCTCGCCCGGGCTGAGGTTGGGTGCTATAGATAACCCTTCCAGGAACCGGCGGTACCTCCCCTCGTTTGACACCGGGTTCCCGATTCGATCGTCCGGGAACTTTCCCCCGACGGAAGTGCATCCAGTTCAGGGATGGGAAACCCCCACAGATACTCATTGGGTAATGTATTCTCACGAGTTAGGGTTCGATGAGACGAGAAACCTGAAAGAAAGGAGTTCGAGTACCGCAGGGTGCGGGTTCGCCACTTCTTCCATCACCCAGGGACAAAGTGTCGGGTCGTCGTCTCGGTGTACGGGCGGGACCTCCTGATCGGTGCGCTTCTGGAGCCCCTCAAAGGCCGGGACTGAGCGGGAAGAAGTTGAGGATGGCTCCGTCCCTCCCGCTTTATTTTGCGGAGGTGAAGGGGGCGGAGCGGGAAGACCCCGCCCTGAAGGGCGGGGCAGTTCACAGTTGCAGCAGCTTATCCACGGGCGGGATCTTCGCCGCGACGACGCGTATCGTTCCGTTCCCGCTCTCCCACGTAGAACGTGCGTTGCCGTATTCATCGGTCGTATTCGCCCAGCGCGTCATGTTCAGATCGCCGTCGATCCTGACGAAGTTAACCACGACGCCCTCCACCGGCGCCCCGTTGATGTCGCGCACCGTTGCGTTCATCTCTCCAGCGGGAGCCGTCGGAACCTTTGTCACCTGCAGGTTGACCGCCGGGTTGAACATCGGGTTGGCGGGAACAAAGACGTAACCCGACGGTCCGGTCATGCCCGTATCGTCGGTCACGGTGAGATTGACCCGGAACGGCCCCGAGGAATTGAGCCGGGCGGTCGCCTTCCGGCCTTCCAGGAACGATGTACTGATGTTGGTCGAATCCGACCAGCTCCCGACAGGCACGGTCCTTGATCCGTCTTCAATTGTCCAGTTCCACTTCGTAATGGCCCCGTCGTCGAAGGAATCGGACCCATCAAGCACTAAAAGGTCGCGGTCGACGAACCCGAGGTTCTCGGTCTCGATGGCGAGGTGTACGACCGGCGTCGGCTGCTGGAATGTCCGCTCGAAGGTATTGTAGAGCGATGTCATCACCCGAATATTGAGGGCTTCGCCGGTGCCGACGAAGAAAGGTTCGTCAAAGTTCGAAGTAAAGTTGACCTGCACCTCTCTGCTCTTCCTCGCCGGGATCAGGAGCCGCTTGGACTGGTTCAGGTCGTACGGCGTCTCGTTGTAGGTGTAGTTCTTAACGTACCTGCCGTTTACGCTGATGGCGGTCACGTACGAGTCCACGATATTCATATTCTGGATGGTAAGGTTGAGCGTGCTCCAGTTCCCGGAATAGTCCATGGTAGTATTGTAGTCCTTCCAGAACGTCTTGTTGTTCGTAGGATCGATATACGGCAGGCTCAGGTTCTCGTTCTCTACGCTCCGGATATGGCTCTGCCGCTCCATATCCTCCTTCTGGAACTCCGAGATCATGATGGCGAGGCCGACCGCTGCAGTGACGGTGATCAGGATGAGCAGGAGCGTGCCGACGATGACCGACACCCCCTCTTCGTTCTCTCGCAGGCGAACCGCAGCCATATGAGATTATGGGCGTTTCAAGAATATAGAAATTTCGAAAACACACTATAGAGTTATATAAGATCTCAAGGGATTATATCTTGCGTGCCGCCGGGTCCCGGACGGAGGAAGCATGGGACGCCTGCGTCTCACGACGCACCGGGCGTCCCCTGCGTATCAGCCCTAATCGTCCTCGGCTTCGAGTTCCGCAAGCTTCGCAAGCCTCTCATCCATATCCCCCTCCGTGTGTTCACCCCCTCCGGAGAAGAACCCGGTGATGAACTCGGCGATGCCGCCGAAGAAGCCGGAGACCCCCTCGATGATCCCGCCGATGACCGGGATTCCCTCTTCTTTCGGGACCGGCTGGAGGATGGCCGAGATCCTGGTCGTTTTGCTCCCCTCCACGTCGATGCTCGACGACCAGGTGTGGTAGCCGGTAAGGTTGACGGCGACGATATGCTCGCCCGCCGCGATATCCCTGAGGGTGTACGGGGTGGTCCCCTCCACCCTGTCGTCTACAATCACGAGTGCCCCTTCCGGCACCGACGATATGGAGAGGATTGTAGGGGCGGGCGTGGGCGTGAACGTGGGCTCCGGTGTCGGCGGCACGTACTTCTTTGTAATCGTACCTTCTTTCAGGTGGGTGTAGTGGCTTTCGGGAAGAGGAGAGCCCGTCGGGTCCACCTGCCAGACCTTGAGCAGCGTGATCTCTGTGCCGACCGGTTTTTCCGGCACCTTCCCTTCGACGGTCAGGTTGATCTTCATCGACTGGCCCGCATACTCACTGTACGAGAGCGAAAAACCGGGGATGATGAAAGAAGGGTCCTTGGCCGTCTCTCTGAGCCGTATATCGCCGTCAACAATGACTTCATACGTCCACCGTACTTTTTCCAGATCGCTCCGGCAGCGAACGGTATGGTCTTTCGGGAACGTCGAGCCGTTCAGGTACTCGAACCGGATGACGGTGGATAGGGTCACGTCTTCCTGCGTCGTGAGCGAATCCGGGTTCACGGAGATCCGTTCCCTGTAGCCTTCTACATGGAACGCGGAAACGGACGTGACGACTCCTGCAGCAAGCAGGATGAAGACGAGTAAAATTATATATCTGTCCTCTTTCATATGGTCCCCGGCCCTATTTGCGCGACACTATATACTTTGACAATTTACAATATATCCTTTCCGGGTAACGGATCGGGACGAAGCGCGGAATTCCGCACATCGGACCCGGGATCGATACCGTTGACCCCCGGGGAGTGCCGTACCGCTCCGCGGATAAGCCGGTGCCTGCAACAGGTGCGGTGAAAACCCACCGCGACGGCAGGGAAGGAGTCCACGTCCCCCTTTGAATGCATCGTAGAACGAGGGAGTGACCCGGAAATGTTCCGCTCTCTGATTTCGGGCGTGAACCCGCCAGGTTCCTTCTCCGCCGGCAATGTTCGTAACAAACCGAATTAATTATACGTAAGGAATCACCATCCCTTTGTATGGCATTCATGAAGTGGTCCGACGACCTCTCCGTCGGCGTCGGCGAGATTGACGGTCAGCACCAGCGGCTCGTATCGCTCATCAACGCCCTTCACGACGCGATGCTGGAAAAGAGAGGAAAGGAAGTCCTCGGGAAGGTGCTCGCGGACCTTGCCGCCTACACCCAGTATCACTTCTCGGCCGAAGAGCAGTATATGCAGAAGTTCGGCTACGGCGACTATGCCGCGCACCGGCGCGAGCACCAGGCCTTCGTCGCGAAGGTCGGCGAGTTCGCGAAGGGGTTTGAGGAAGGCAGGCTCGGCCTCTCGATCCAGGTGATGAACTTCCTCCGCGGGTGGGTGGCGACCCACATCCGGGGGTCGGACATGCGCTACACCGGCTGCTTCCATGAGCACGGCCTCTCCTGACCGGCCCGAGAATTAGCTTTTTGGCACAGAAAAGATATATGGGCCCGGGCGAAATCCTCCTCCGTGCGGATACCGGCATCGGCCCCCCGCAGGGGAGCAACTTTCCTCTGCGTCCGGCCGTACAACTCCGCACAGGATTCCCGAGGAACTGCTATGAAGTATACTCTCCTCTTTCTGGCTCTCTGCCTCATCATCGCTGCCGGGTGCACCGGCACGGAACCCGAGGCGGCCACGCCGGAGTCTGCGGGCACGCTCGATGAAGCCCGCGAGGTCTTCGGCCCCGATATCCCCGAACCGTCTTACCTCCCCGAAGGCTACACCTTTGAAAACGCCGTCCGATACCCCGACGGCAGCGTCACGCTCATCTACAACGGCACCGCCGGCGACCTCCGGGTCACAAGGCTCTCGTCTGCAGACGCCCCGTGCCCCGACCCGACGGTCTCCGGAAACAAAGAGTGGACCTCCCAGGGCAACGGGATCGTCGGCAGGTTGGTCTACGAGAACGACGACCGCTCGGAAGGCTCCCTCTGGCGGCTCCGGTGGGACTGGAACAACGCCTCCTTCTGCATGACGGGCAGCCTCCCCGCAGAAGAAATAATGAAGATTGCCGCATCGGTGGTCGTCGGGAGATGACCGGAACGGTCGCGAGCCCGTCGTTCTCTCTTTTTTGTAACGCCTCCGCCAGCGCTCCCTCAGGGTTCCGGTATTCTTCCTACGTATTCCGGTGACGGCTGCCCGTGCCCTTCACCGGAAACCGGGGCCCGAACCGGGATCTCCCGCGCCCGTCTTGCCCTCTATAGGAGTGAAATAATCGGGAGAAACCGGGTTATCGTTCCACCGCCTTCTCGACGAAGTGTTCGACGCCTTTGATCAGCACATGGTTCCGGAGCACTTCCCGGAGGAAGGGGTCCTTATGGATATCGCGGTCAAAGACCTCCGGCGGGTAGACGGTGAGGTGGATCTCGAGGCCGTAGGTCTTCCCGATCTTCTCAACCTCCTCCACCCGGAATTTTCCGGCAACGAATAGGTCGAGATCGGCTCCCTCGTCTGCGGTCCCCTCAGCGTGGCTCCCGAAGACCGCACCGCTCCCCTCGATCAGGGGGACGATCCGGTTGAGAACCCCGGCGACGAAGGGTTTCTCCTCCTCGAAGCAGATCCTCCGGTAGACCTCTGCAAGGATGCAGAAGTCCCGTGCGTGATCGCCCTGCTGCAGGGAGAACAACCGCGTCTTGCCCTTGATGGCGGAGTGAAGGACCTGCTTCGCCTCAAGGTACTCGAGGTCCAGCTGGACCGTTCCCCGGCTGATGGGGAGGTATTTGCAGACCTCCCGGACGTATATCTCGCGATCGTAGCCCTGGGTGAAGAGAGAGAGGATCCTGAGGTGGTCCTCTCGAATGTCCAATTTTTTAGGCATATATTCAGGATATTGGAGAGTCTTCCGTATCAGGATTCCGGTCGGCGGGCGGTCCCCCTGCGCGGTCCGGGTGAAGAGGGGAGTATAACCGCTGTCGGGTCAGCGGAGGACGAGAGCCCCGGTCCCCGCGGCCTCTCCGTCACCCGCGCTGCAGGAGATGCTCCAGCGGTAGAGCCCCGGTCCGTCCGGTTCCAGCCAGAGCCCGATCTCCTCCCTCCGGGTGTCGTTGAGGAGCGGAACGTCGAAGAACCGACGATCCAGGTTCCGGTCGCCGGGACCGTTCATGCGGAACTCCACCGTCTGCAGGAACGCATCCCCGGTGTCCCGGTAGTCGCACCCCACCGTGATCCCGTAGACCTCGCCGGGGCTGTAGTTGCGGGTGTAGTTGCGGGCCGACGCAGAACAGGCAATACCGCCGGTCTCGTCGATCTGCAGGAGTCCGCCGTCGAGATCGACCGTCCGGGCGTTCCGCAGCGAGAAGTCGGCCCGGTCGACCCCGAGGACCGCTCCGTCGGTCCCGTAGGCCGCGATCGTGAAGGAGTGCGGCCCCCATCCCGGGAGCACCGGCCAACCGTCTTCGAGGTCCCGGATACGTATCCCGTCGAGGTAGCCGTCGACCCGGGCAACCTCTTCCGGCCGGTCGAGGCGGTAAGAGAGGGGGACGGTCACAACGGTGAAGTCGCCCCGGAGATCGTCGTCCGGTTCGGGCCCCCAGGGGATGGTAATTCCACCGCCCGATACGGCCGGCGGCGCGATCTCCGCCCCCTCCCCCGTGGCCGTCGCAACGGTTTTCGCCCCGCCGGGGCCGTAAGCGACCGCCTGCACGACGTGCTGGCCCTCCGGAAGGGTGACCGACCCCGGCGGGAGCGCCCCGAGGTTGATGCCGTCCACGATCGTCTCGACCGGCGCATTACCCGGGGGCGTCAGGACAACCGTCCCGTTCTCGACCCGGATGGCTATCTCCGGCCCTTCGTCGGCCGCGTCGATCCCGACAATCGCCCCGGTGACGATCCGCGCGCACTCCGCGGCGAGGGTGTAGTTGAGCCTCTCCGGCCGGTCGTCGGGTGTATGGACAACCGAACGACTATCCTGCTCGTAGACCCGGAGCACCGGTATCCCCGCGGCCCGGAAGGCGTGCCCGTCGTCCCGTGCAATATCAAACGGCAGTTCAGGCTCCTCCCCGATGCAAGCCGACGGCGGGAGCGCTTCGAGGACCCACCGGTGCTGGGGGAGCACCGAGACCAGGAGCCGGTCCCCGGAGGCCACGCAGTCGAGGTTCACCGCGACCTCTATCCGGTCGCGGAGGTCCGGGTTGTCGGCAAGCCACCGTGTACTCCCGTCAAGCCCGGTCTCCTCGCCGCCGAAGGCGACGAAGTAGACCGTCCGGTTCAGGGGAGTGTCGCCGAGGACCCTTGCGACCTCGAGCATCGTCGCCACGCCCGCGGCGTTGTCGTCGGCGCCGGGCGTCTCCGGGATGGCGGTGTCGTAGTGCGCGGAGACGACGACGATCCGGTCGGTCGCCCCTTCCCTGACGCCGATGATGTTCGAAGAGAGGGCAAGAGGCGGATCGAAGTAGCAGTTTATATACGCGAACCGCCCCGTGCCGACGGAGAGCCCGAGTTCCTCCATCGCCCCGGCGATATAGGTCGCCGCTGCAGTTCGCTCTTCCGACCCTAACGCCCGCTCGAAGGTGCAGAGGTCCCGGGTCGTCTCCTCGATCCCTGCGGGGTCGGCCGCAGAGCCCTCAAGGGCGGCCGTCGGCGTGGTCCCGGCAAGCACGATCAGGAGCATGGCCCCGACCGCCCATATCGATCTTCGCTGCATCTTCAAGTCTTCCCGGCTGCGGAGTACCCGGGACCGCGCCGGTCTCCCGATTGAAGGATTCAACTTCGCGATATAAGAGATTTTGGCTGCAGGAACGGACCGGCGCGGTCCCGGCCCGTTGCGGCGGTTTCAGGATCGAAAGTCGGTCAGATGGACTCGACGTTTAACTTTTCGGCACAGAAAAAGCCCATAGAAACACAGATATCTTCATTGTGGAAGGAGAGAATCGTTACCGAGATGCGCGGGGGTCCCCCCATCCCCGGTTGACAGCCGGATGAGAGAGCCCCGCATACCCGGAGGCAATCATTACTTCCGTATCAATAATATTTAAATATTCCGTATTCCACCTCCGGTACCGAAACGATCCGGGGGGTCGGACCTGCCGGAAGGAAAAATCGGCATACGGGCCGCCTCCTCGTCGCAGGGGTGCGGTGCCGTGACGACAGGACCAATTCCCGTTTCTTGCGTGGCCCTCGGGCCCGGGAACCTCCCGTCGATCCCGCCGTATGATCGAACGGAGAACAGCGGCAACCGGCACGGCGTTCTCCCGGGTGGTATGAGGCGCCGGACGCCGAAATACGGTGCCCACATCCCCTTCCGGAGAAAAACTGCCGGGTTGCGGAGCACTCTCCTCTTCAACTGCTGTCGTTTCTGTTTCGGGGCAGAGGGGCGCGCACCGTATGACAACCGTATGACAACCCTTAAGAGGAATCTTAAGAGAGATACTACTCAAATGCTCGATCAGTTCAAGGGCTGTCTCCTCGGGGCCGCCATCGGGGACGCGCTCGGCATGGCGCGGGAGAGCACGCCGCCCGACTTCCAGCGCCTCCACGACGGCTACCGCCGGGCGTGGCGGGGGCACCCGAACGCCGGGCTGAAACCCGGGCAGTTCACCGACGACACCCAGCTGATGCTCCTCGTAGCCGGGATGCTTGCCGACGGCACCTACTCGGAGAGTGCGTATACGGCCGCCCTTGTCCGGATGTACATGAACGAGGAACTGCGGTTCCCCGACGGCGCCGTGGACGCCGCGTGCCGTCACCTCCTCCTCACCGACGGCGGCAAACCTGGCGGAGTCTCCTCCAACACCGCCGGCTGCATCAGCATCGCCGTCCCGTTCGGGCTCGCCTACGGCGAGCCGGTCGACGTCACCGAGCGGGTGGCCCGGGCCTGCAGCGTCACCCACACCCATCCGGCGGCGCACGCGGGCGCGATCACCGTCGCGATGCTCGTCCACTACGCCGTCCGCGGCCGCCCCGACGCTCTCCCCCTCGCCGAGAAGCACGCCTGCCTTGAAGACGTCCCCCTCGGCAACAAGATCCACGCCGCCGTCCGCCTCGCAAACGAGGGGATCAGCCTCGATAGCGCTCTGTCGGTGATCGGAAACGACGTCACCGTCTACCAGACCGTCCCGCTCGCGTTCTTCCTGATCAGCCGGATTCGCGACATAGCCGACCTCCTCACCACCGCCGCTCACGTCGGAGGAAATACCGACACCATCGCGCTCATCTGCGGTGCCTACGCGGGCGCGATCTACGGAAAGGCCGCTCTCCCGCGTGACCTTCTCGACGGACTCGAAGGACGGGACGAGATCGAGTCTACGGCCGCCCGGCTTTACGAACGATGCACCGCAAAGCCTTAAGATTCTGTAAAAGACACCCTCTCTTATGGATATTGCGATCATCGGTGCATCCGGATACACCGGCGGCGAGTTGATGCGGCTCCTGCTGAACCACTCCTCCGCCGAGGTCGTCACGGCGACATCCCGGAAACTGGACGGCACCCCCGTCGCCTCGGTCCATCCCCACCTCCGGGGACTGACCGACCTCACCTTCCGGAACATCGGAGCCGGCGATATCGATGCCGATTTCGTCTTCCTCGCCGTACCCCACACGGCGGCGATGAAGGTTGCAGGGACGCTTGTAGAGCGGGGGATCAGGACCGTCGACCTCTCGGCCGACTACCGGCTCGCGAAGGATGTTTACGAGAAGACCTACGGCGTGCCCCACGAGGCCTACTTCAAGGCCCCTTACGGTCTCCCCGAACTCCACCGCGACGAAGTCCGCGGCGCCTCCTTCGTCGCGAACCCGGGGTGCTTCCCGACCGGGGCGACGCTTGCGGCGGCACCGCTTGCGAAATACGCCCACACCATCATCTACGACTCGAAGACCGGGGTCTCCGGGGCCGGAAACGCCCCCTCCGCGACCACCCACTACGGAAACGTCGGGGACAACTTCAGCGCCTACAAGTGGACGAACCACCGTCACCTCGCGGAGATGAAGCAGGAGGTCGCCCGGCTCGGCTCGGACGCCCGGTGCTACTTCACGCCGCACCTTCTCCCGGTGAACCGGGGCATCCTCACGACGGCCCATATCCTCCTCCGGGAGCCGATGGAGCAGGAAGAGGTCGAGGCGCTCTACCGGAAGTTCTACGAGGGCGAATTCTTCATCCGCAACCAGAGACCGACCCTCGCCGCCGTGCGGGGAACGAACTTCTGCGACGTGGCCGTGGAGAGCGAGGGCGACCGGGTCGTCGCGGTCTCGGCAATCGACAACCTGGTCAAAGGCGCAAGCGGCCAGGCGATCCAGAACATGAACCTGATGTGCGGGTTTGCGGAAGACGACGGTCTCCGCAGCGCCGGGATGCTCCCCTGAGGTGGCGATGATGCTGGTCAGGGACGTTATGACCCCGGACCCGGTGACCGTCCGGGTCGATTCGCCCGTGAGCGAAGCCGCGGGGCTGCTCCGGAAGTACCATATCGGCGGGCTTCCCGTAATGGACGGGGAGCGGGTGGCGGGCATCGTCACCGAGACCGATATCCTCTCGCTCCTCGATACCGGCGACCTCTCCGACGACCTCTGGCTCCCGTCGCCGCTCGAGGTGATCGAGGTCCCGGTCAGGGAATTCATCAACTGGGGAAAGACACGGCGGGCTCTCGCCGATATCGGCAACCTGGAAGTGCGGCGGGTGATGAGCAGACCGGTGATCGCCATCGACGAAGATGCCGATATCGTCGATGCGGCAAGCCAGATGCTCCACGAGGGGATCGCACGCCTCCCGGTGCTCCGCGATGGAAAACTGGTCGGGATCGTCACCCGGGCCGACATTGTCCGGGGCATCGGCGCCTCTCCCCGGGAGGAAGAGGCATGAAGAGCATCTGTGCTGTCGAGGGCGTCGACGCCGCCGGGATCAAGGAAGGAAAGTTCGGGCTCGCCCTGATCCGGGCCGGCGGTACGGCGGCCGGGGTCTTTACGTCGAACAGGGTGCGGGCGGCCCCGGTCGAGGTGATGATGGACCGGATGCGGAGAGGGACCCTCGACGCCGTCGTCGTGAACAGCGGGTGCGCGAACGCCTACACCGGCGAACGGGGATACCGCGACGCGGTGGAGATGTGCGGCATCGCGGCCGGTGCACTCGATCTCGACCCGGCGTCGGTCGGCGTCGCGAGCACCGGGGTTATCGGGAGATACCTCGACCTTTCCCTTATCCGGGACCAGTGCGGGCGGGTAGCCCCGCTCCTTACCCGGAGCGCCGGGGCCGAGGACGCCGCGGCACGGGCGATCATGACCACCGACACCTTCCCGAAACACGCGCTCGTCAGGACGGAGTCGTTTGCCGTCGGCGGGATCACCAAAGGGAGCGGGATGATCGCTCCGAACATGGGAACGATGCTCGCCTTCCTCTACACCGACGCGGAGGTCCCGGCCCCGGTTCTCCACGATATCCTCCGGCAGGCGGCCCGGAGGTCCTTCAACCGGGTCGTGGTCGACGGAGATACGAGCACGAACGACGTCGCTCTCTGCACCGCGACCGGCGCCGCCGGCCGGGTGGACCGCGATGAACTTGCGCGAGCGGTCGAGACCGTCTGCCGCGACCTCGCGGTCCAGATCGCCCGCGACGGCGAAGGGGCGACGAAACTCCTCGCGGTCACGGTTCGCGGCGCTCCCGATGAAGACGCCGCCGCTGAGGTGGCGCGGACGGTCGTCGCCTCCCCGCTCGTCAAGACGGCCGTCTACGGCGAAGACCCGAACTGGGGCCGCGTGGTCGCGGCCGCCGGCAGGGCCGGGGTCGCGTTCGACCCCTACGCGGTCTCGCTCTCCGTCGGGGAGGACGCCGGGCGGACGCCGCTCGTCCTCCGCGGCGAGATCGTCGCCGACCTCGCAGGAGCGAAGGCTGCAATGCGCGGCGATACCGTCGCGTTCGACCTCGACCTCGCCGCGGGCGACGGAAAGGCGACGGCGTGGGGGTGCGACCTCACCGAGAAATACGTGGAGATCAACGGGAAGTATACGACATGAAACGAGAAGACGTGCTGATTGAGGCACTCCCCTACATCCAGAAGTTTCACGGCAAGACGATCGTGATCAAACTCGGCGGCCACGCGATGGTCGACCAGGTCATCCTCGAGACGGCGATCCGGGACGCCGTCCTCCTCCACTACGTGGGGATGAAGGTCGTCCTGGTCCACGGCGGCGGCCCCGAGATCACCGCAAAGATGCAGGCGATGGGAAAGGAGCCCCGGTTTGTCGGGGGGCTCCGGATCACGGACGCCGAGACCCTGGAGATCGCCCAGATGGTCCTCGTCGGCAAGATCAACGACGGGATCGTCTCCCTCATCGCGAACTGCGGCACCCGTGGGGTCGGAATCTCCGGCAACGACGGCAACCTCCTCATCGCCCGGAAGATGGAGCCCCGGCGGGTGAAGGTGGGCGAGGTCATGCAGGAGGTGGACCTCGGGCAGGTCGGCGAGATCGAGGAGGTCGACCCCGAGGTGCTCCACTGCCTCCTCGCTCAGGGCTACATCCCGGTGGTGGCACCGATAGCCATCGACCGGCAGGGCCGGAGCCTCAACATCAATGCCGATACCGCGGCGGCCGAGATCGCGATCGCTCTGGGGGCCTTCAAACTGGTCAACCTCACGGACGTCGACGGGGTGATGAACGCCGACCGGAGCATGGTCTACCACCGGCTTGCGCTCGCCGAAGCGGAGGCGATGATCGGCGAAGGGGTCATCGCCGGCGGGATGATCCCGAAACTTGAAGGGTGCATGAAGGCGGTCAGGAACGGCGTCGCGAGCGCTCACGTCGTGAACGGCAACCGGGAGCACAATCTGCTCCTCGAGCTCTTCACCGACCAGGGCGTCGGGACGATGCTCACCCCGTAACTTCTTTTTTCACGGCAGGCTGCCGTCCCCGCTGCACTCCCGCTGTCGCTCTTCGTTCATCTCGACCAGGACCTCGAAGATCTTCCGGACGGCGACCGGGTCGATCCGGCTCTCGGCGGCGTAAGAGAACGCCCGGTCGAGGACGGCCCTTCGCTGCGCTTCGTCGCGGATGGAAAGACCGTTCTCCTGCTTGAGGCGGACGATCTCCGCCGCCAGCCTCTGCCGCTCCGCAACCAGATCGATGATCTCTTCGTCGATCTTGCGGATCTCGTCTCTCGCGGCATCCAGGGACATACTCCATGGTTGGCCGTTGTTGGGGGATAAACCTGTGGATCTGACGCCGGTCCCGCGGGAAGCGAAGGATATTATGATCCCGATGCAAACCTGATACCGGATGCTGGAACGAATACCCGCTCGCGAACGCCGTGACCTCCTGATCGCGTGGCTTGCCATCTCGATAGCCTTCACCCTGATCTTTGTCAGGGGCGGGGTGACGTTCGACGAGTTCATCCTCCTCTTTGTGATGTCCCTCGTCACGGTGGGGGTCGCCTTCGTCCTCCACGAACTGGCGCATAAATTCGCCGCCATGCGCTACGGCTACTGGGCCGAGTTCCAGAAGGACAACCAGATGCTCCTCGTCGCCGTGGTGATGGCGGCGCTCGTCGGGATCGTCTTTGCAGCGCCGGGGGCGACTTACATCTACGGAAACGTGACAAAGACCGAGAACGGGCGGATATCGGCGGCGGGGCCGATCACGAACCTCCTGCTCTGCATACCCTTCGCGGCCCTGATGCTCCTCTCCGGCGGCGGGTTCCTTGCCCTCGTGGGCCTCGTCGGGCTCCGGGTCAACGCGATGATCGCCACCTTTAACATGCTCCCGATCAGCGTCCTCGACGGGGCGAAGGTCCTTGCCTGGAAGCCGACTGTCTTTGCCGTGCTCATGGCCGCCTCCGCCGGGCTCCTCGTCTGGTCCCTCCTCTGAGGGGTCGGTCCTTCCATCTTTTTGCCGATTGCAGCGCCTTTCGGACGGTTCAATGCCCTGTCGCTCTCCCGGCTCCTGCTCCGCGCAAAAAAAGAGTTTTTCGGCCTATTTCGTCTCGTCCGGGTCCGACGGCGCTCCCGGTGAAGGTCGAGTCTCCGCATCGTTCTGCGCCCGCATCTCCCGGAGGAGGGCGACAACGCTCCGCCCTTTCCCTCGGGCCTCCGCGAGCGCGGTGGGATGCCCCGCGATCCCGCCGTAACGGTCCATGTCGTTTGCGATGACGTTGTCCCAGTACTCGAACCCGGTGGTGTTGAAGAAGGCGGTGACCGCCGGAAACGCCGCGTCGAAGACGTTGTCCCACCCGAGCCCCGCGGTCGAGACGAAGAGCCCTTTATGCCGCCGGATGTGCCCGGCAGTGAAGTAGAGATCCTTCAGGATGAACTTGCGCGCCCAGAGGTACTGGGCCCGGTCGATCAGCCCCTTCGTCTCCGCCGTGATCCCCATCGAGTAGATCGGGGAAGCGAGGACGAGGACGTCGGCGGCGGCAATTTTCTCGAAGACCGCCGTCAGGTCGTCCCGGAGAACGCAGACCCCCGTCCGGTGGCAGGCGTTGCATCCCCGGCACGGGGCGTAGTCGAGCGTCCGGAGGACGACCTTCTCCACGTCGGCCCCCGCCTCGCGGGCGCCCTCAAGAACGGCGTCGAGCAGGGTCTCGGTGTTCCCGTGCCGCCGGGGGCTGCCGGAGAGTCCGAGGACCGTTACGGGCTCGCTCACGCCACTCCCGCCTCCCGCAGGTGCCCGACGACCTCTCCCGCCAGGGCCCGCGCGTCGGACTTCGCGGTCGGGTGACGCTCGATTGCGCCCTTCTCATCGACGCCGTTCACCATCAGGTACCGGATATCCCGGTTCCGGACGTCGATGACGTGGAAAAAGCACTTCACCGAGGGGATCGCCGCATCGAAGACGTAATCCCAGGTCTGCCCGGCGGTCGCAAGGAAAACCCCGGCCCGCTTCCCCTTCCGCTCCGGCGGGACGACCGGGAGATGGAGGACGTACTTCCGGGAGCGGAAGACCTGAGCCCGGTCGACCAGCGCCTTCGCCTGGGCGGGAAGGCCCATGCAGTAGATCGGCGCCGCAACGACGATGCAGTCGGCCGCGACGATCCGGTCGTAGAGGTAGTCCATGTCGTCCCGCTGGACGCACCTGTTGAGCGTCTCACAGAGGTTGCACCCGCGGCAGGGCCGGATATCGGCCTTTGCGACGACGATCTTCTCGACCGCGGCCCCCTCCTCCTCCATTGCCGCGAGCACCCAGTCGAGGAGGGTCTCCGAGTTCCCGTGGCGGCGGGGCGAGGTAGCAAACGCGAGGACGTCGATGGTCATTATACAGAATGGTATCCGGGCGGAGCAAAAAAGATACGGGTTTAGAGTTTCTTGAAGCAGAGGTACCAGTCCTTGCACTCGTACCCCTCCTTCAGCCTCTTCTCGATCCCCTCGGGGGTCGTCGGGGCCGGGACGAGGACCTTGTCTCCCGGCTGCCAGTTCGCCGGCGTCGCGATATGGTGCTCGTCCGAGGTCTGAAGGGCCTTCGTGAGCCTGAGGATCTCGGGCATGGATCGGCCGTTGGACATCGGGTAGTAGAGCATGGCACGCATGATCCCCTTATCGTCGATGAAGAAGACCGTCCGGATGGTGGCGGTGTTGCTCTGCCCGGGATGGATCATCCCGTAACTCTTCGCAACCTTCATGTCGAGGTCGGCGATGACCGGGAACGGGATCTCCACACCCATCTTCTCCTTGATGCTTCGGACCCAGGCAAGATGCGAGTGGACGCTGTCGATGGAGAGACCGACGAGCTGGACGTTCAGTTTCGCCAGTTCGTCGGCGATCCCGGCAAACGCCATGAACTCCGTGGTGCAGACCGGCGTGAAGTCGGCCGGGTGGGAGAAGAGGATGACCCACTTCCCCCGGAGGTCGGAGAGTTTCAGGCGTCCGTGGGTGGTCAGCGCGTCAAATTCCGGTGCCGCCTCCCCGATGACCGGAAGGCGCGGCACAATCTCTTCGGTTTCCATAATTTTCACTTCCTTGGGCGGTTGCCCAGATACTCCTCGAGGGCGGTCTTGCCGTGGACGTAGGCCGGCATCCCCGCAAGCAGGAACGCGACCCGGAGTCCCTCCTCGATCTCCTCCTTCGATACGCCGAGGCTCCCGGCACCGGCCATCTGTGCCCGGACGGCGTGTCCGTCCCGGAGCGCGGCGGCGATTGCGATAGCGATAATCTTCTTCGTCTGTTTCGAAAGGGCGCCGTCGGCCCAGATCAACTGGTCGAGCCCCATGACGCTGCCGTAGAGGTCGGGGTCTGTCTTCTTGAGTTCTTTGAAGATCTCGGGCACTTTCCCGATCTTCTCTTCCAGTTTCTTCTCTTCCATCTCCATCACTCCTCAAGCACCATCGGCTCACCGCAACAGACCAGTTCGCCGCCGCCGGCTTCCAGAACCTGGACCACGTTTCCGCAGATCTCACAGCGGTAGACCTGCCCTTTTGCTGATACGTTCACCATTTCTCTCACCTCAACTGACCCGGTCACTCCTTCCTCTTCGGGGGGTTCATGACGTCTTCCGGCGTCTTGATGTCGGGCCTGATATGGGTCATCGGGAAACAGTTATACATTTCGCAGGCGCAGGTCGGACACCTGACGAGGTCCGCATCGGTGCTTTCGATCCGGACCTCCCGTCCGCAGTCGACACAGACGTAGCGGCCCGGGCCCGGCTTCTCTCCTGCCTTTGCTGTTGTTCTTGTTCCTTGTTCAACCACAGAAAATCACCAGACTGGTAATATCATTTCAAGGTATTTAGCAGTTGTCACCCTGACAAGAACCGGTCCGACCGGGTTATCCGGCTATCCGGGCCCGTGCCGGGGGAGGTCGCATCTATTTAATAGAGCCGTGCATAACCTTGCACCATGCCGAAGAAAGTTATCGCCCTGCTCGGGAGCCCCCTCCTCGACGGGAACACCGCCCGCCTCCTCGACGAGGCCATCCGCGGTGCGGAGGAGGCCGGGTGCGAGGTCGAGCGGATAGCGGTCGCGCATCTGGACATCCTGCCCTGCATGGAGTATTTCCAGTGCAAGGAGAGCGACACCTGCCTGATCCCGGACGAGATGGCCGATTACTACCGGAAGTTCCGGGAGATGGACGGCCTGATCATCGCGACCCCGGTGATGACAATGGGCGTCCCCGGGAGGCTCAAGTCCTTCATGGACCGGTTCCAGGTCTTTTACATGGCGAAGTACCACCGGGGACGGTCTTTCATCTCCCCCGAACGGCGGAAAAAGCGCAAAACGCTCCTGATATCGATCGCAGGAATGAACATCCCGGACGTTTTTTCGGGCGTCGGGCTGACCGTCCGGGCGTTCGGGGAGATCATCGACTGTCCCCTCTGGGGTGAGGTGCTTCAGAACGATATGGACACCGTCCAGGATATCGCGACGCGGCCGGAGGTGATGGAGGCGGCGTACCGGAAAGGCTACGAACTCGGAAACCTCCTAGGCTGAACTTTCTGGCTCGATATGGACCACGATCTCGACGATCTCCGGTGCCGCCTCTTTGAGCCGCCGCTCCACCTCGTCGGAGATTGCGTGGGCCGCGGCTACGGGGAGAGCCGGGTCGACGGTAATGTGGATGTCGGCAAAGATCTCCCCCCGTCTTCCCCGGCACCGGAAGTCGTGGCACCCGACCACGCCGGGGGTGTTCGTCACCACCGCCCGGACGAGCGCCGGGTCGCAAGGAGGTTCCATTGTGTCGGTGAGGACCTGTGCAGCCTCGTAAATGACCTCAAAGCCCATCCTCGCGATGAGGATGCCGATAATGAAGGCGATGACCGGGTCGGCCGTGGGATAGCCGAGCCTGACCGCGAGGAAACCCGCAAGGACGGCGATGGAGACGAAGACATCGCTTCGGGTGTGCATGGAGTCGGCGATGAGGATCTGACTGTGGTACTCTTCGCCTTTCCTCTTCTCGTAGGTGGAGACGGCGATGTTGACGGCGAGCGTCCCGATCATGACCCCGACGGTGACTGACGTGATCACGGGGGCGACGGGGGCGACGAGCCGCCGGTAGCCTTCGAAGAGGACACCGGCGGCGGTCAGGAGAAGCATCGCCCCGATGACCAGGGTCCCGAGCGTCTCGATCTTGCCGTGGCCGTAGGGGTGCTTCGGGTCGGGGGGCTTTTCCGCGAAGTAGAGGGCGACTATCCCGACGACGTTCGAGAAGGAGTCGAACCCCGAGTGGAGTGCGTCCGCTACCATGCTCACCGAACCGGCGAGGAGGCCGAATACCGCTTTTGCAAGTGCGACGACGAGGTTTAGGATGAGGACGGTGATGAAGACCCGCCGCACCCGGGGATCCTGCATACGCCCGTGTAGGAGTGCTCCGGCGGCATAGGGTTTGCGGGACGGATGCAAAGGTTAATATGAACATCCCGAAATGGTACTTCTATGTCGACTGACGAGAATGCTAGGCACGCATACGCCGGGGAGTCCCAGGCGAACAGAAAGTACGCGGTCTTTGCCGAGAAAGCGGCCGCTGAGGGGTATCCGACGGTAGCCAAACTCTTCCGGGCGGCAAGCGAGGCGGAGGCTGTCCACGCAAAACGCCTCCTCTTCGTCCTCTCCGCCGTCGGGAGCACCGAGGAGAACCTCAAAGGCGCGATGGAGGGAGAGAACTACGAGTTTATGGAGATGTATCCCCCCTACGTCGAAGAGGCGAAGAAGGAGCGGAAGAACGAGGCCTCGATCGTCTTTACCCATGCGATGAAGGCCGAAGAGGTGCACGCGAACCTCTACCTTCAGGCGCTTGAGTCCGTCCGGGGAGGACAGGACCTCGAGGGGGAGAAGATCTACCTCTGTCCGGTCTGCGGGAACATCGAGATCGGGCAGGCTCCCGAAAAGTGCCCGATCTGTGGAGTCCCGGAGCGGATGTTCCGCGAGGTTCAGTAATCTTTTTTTTGATCCGGGCTCGTTCGTTCAACCTTCTATGTTTTATAGGGTTCGGACGATACTCATCTATGGCAGGTGTAACGGTCTACACGACAGAGAACTGCCCATACTGTCGGATGGTCCAGGCGTTCCTCCGGAAGTATGGGGTTACCTACGAGACCGTCGATGTCGGGAAGGATCGGGAAGCGGCCCGGGAGATGATCCGGGTTTCGGGGCAGCGGGGGGTGCCGGTCACGGTCTTTGGCGATGTGGTGATCGTCGGGTTCGATGCGAAGAGACTCCGGGAAGTTTTCGGGACGTCGAAGGCGGAGGAGGTCAGCGATGTGGTGATCGCGGGCGCCGGACCGGCCGGGCTGACGGCTGCGGTCTACTGCGCCCGGAAACTCATGAAGACCGTCGTTGTATCGGAGAACATCGGCGGGCAGGCGACCTGGAGCTGGGCGATCGAGAACTACATGGGGTTCCCGACGATCACGGGGGCGGACCTCCTTAAAAAATTCGAGGACCAGGTCCGTGGACACGACGTCGACCTTGAGCTTGACAGTATCGAGAGCATCCAGAAGGAGGATGAGGCCTTCGTCGTCCGGACGGTCTCGGATGCCGTCTATCGCTGCCGGACGCTCATCCTTGCTCCCGGGAAAGAGCCCCGGACCCTGGGCCTCCCGGGAGAGGCCCGGTTGATGGGGAGGGGCGTTTCCATCTGTGCGACCTGCGACGCTCCGCTCTTCCACGATAAACCTGTCGCCGTCGTCGGCGGCGGAAACGCGGCCCTCCAGACCGCTATCGAAATGACGAAGATCGCAAGTTCCGTGGCCCTGATCGCCCGGAGAGCGCTCCGGTGCGACGAGGTCTACATCCTTCGGGCGGAGGAGGCGGGGGTGCGGACCTATCTCCACCACGAAGTGACGCAACTTCACGGGGACGCGACTCTCTCCGGGATCACGGTTCGGGACCGGGATACCGGGGAGGAGGAGGCCCTCGATGTCGAGGGGCTTTTCCTCTCGATCGGGCTTGCGCCGAACACGAAGTTCCTTGCGGGCCTGGTGGCGTTGAACGAGCGGGGGGAGATCGTCATCGACGAGAACGGCCATACGAACGTCCCGGGGATCTTTGCGGCCGGGGACGCGACCTGCGTCAAGGCCAAGCAGATCATCGTCGCCGCCGGCGACGGGGCGAAGGCGGCGCTCGAGGCGCACGAGTACTTCGAGCGCCTCATGGGCGGGCAGTCCACCTGCGCGTGAATTATACCCGGATGCCTTCGGCAAGGGCCCGGCTGATGAAGGGGTTGCCGCTCCGGACCATCCCGGCGAACTCCTCGCCGGTGTAACAGAGGGGTTCGATCGGGAGGTCGGTGAGATCGAGGATGGCCGCTGCCCGTTTGTGGTGCCGCTCGGGGAAGTCCCCGACGACGATCAGGTCGACGTCGCTTCCCTCGTGGAAGTCCCCGCGGGCGAGGTCCCGGACCTGCCCGATCACCCGGAGAGCGACCGCCTCGCGGCACTGCAGATCGAATCCGCGTACGCGATGCATTCTTCGGCATCCTCCCGTTCGTAGTATTCCGACGGCTATTGTAATAGATGCTCCGAGCAGGATGCACCAGAGGTTTGAGAGACCCTTTTGCGACGACCTCTCTCATTCCCGGGTCCAGGGTGGAGAGGGAATGATTATACCCATAATTATTATGGATATAATCATTCCGCCGCCCGGTATCAGGAAGCATAACCTCGACTGACGGAGCACCTGTTGGCCGTGGGAGAGACACGCTTATCTCTCTGCAGGGTAGATTTTCTCTCATGATACGGTCGGTGGCGCCCGCAGCCGTCCTCCCCCGGGAGACGGGTCGATGATCGAGGGTTTTCTCCGGGCACGGACGAACGGGGTGCTCACGCGGGCCGCGAACCTCATCGCCCGGACGGGGGCGACCCCGGACCTCCTCACCGTGCTCGGGTTCCTCGGGATGGGGGGTGCCGGGGTGCTCTGCACCGCCGGTTCGTTCTTCGCCGCCGGAATCGTCGTCGCCGCATCGTGCATCTTCGACGCCCTCGACGGTGCGCTCGCCCGCACGAATGGTGCCGCTTCGGCTTTCGGCGCGTTCCTCGACTCGTTCCTGGACCGCTACGCGGAGGCGGCGGTCTACGGCGGACTCCTCGTTTACTACATCGGGGCGGAGACGGCGTCGGGCGTCGAGGCCGCGTTTGCCGCCACGGTCGGGTCGCTGATGGTCAGTTACGCCCGGGCCCGGGCAGAGGGGCTCGGGATCGAGTGCCGGGCCGGATTCTTTGCCCGGCCGGAGCGGGTCGCGGTCATCATCGCCGGGCTCGTCACCGGCCTTGTCCTCCCGGCTCTTGTCATCCTCGCGGTTGCTACGAACGCCACCGCGGTCGAGCGGCTCTTCCGTGTCCGGCGGGCTACGCTCTCCCCGTCACGGCCTCCTCGGTCACCGTGAACTCCCCGGTCGCGCCGGCGATCGAAAAGTTCCCGACCGTCTTTACGCCGTAGGGGTTGCCGGTCGTGGAGTAGGGGACGACGAAGGTCCCGTTCTCGCTCTGCTGCCGGTAGACGAACTCCCGCCCGGTGTTGGTGACGACCGTGACCTCAATCACCCCCTCGCCCGGGATCACCGCGCCTTCGACGCGCTCGAAGACCTTCACGCTCGTCGTTCTGTCGGGGGAGGACTCATAGATGAGCCGGTAGTGCTTGAGCGCCGGGATGGCCTCCGGCGGGCTTGCGATATCGCTCCCGAAGATTGCGGCCTCACCCGATCCGGAGTACGCCTCGACCGCCTCCCGTGCCCCGGCGGGGTCCATCCTCTGGCTGGCGGTAAGCCTCGCGTAGCCGGTCTCCGGGACCGATCCGGTGTCGTACTCGGCGTAAAGAACCTCCGACGGCTCTACGAGTGTCCCGTCGAGGGTCTGCAGCCGCGCGACCATCGTCTCGTAGTAGCGTGCTTTGAAGAACATCTCGATCCTGTAGGTATCCTCTCCCACCGGCACGAGGAGCGCCGTTGCGTACGGGTTGATCCCCGCCGTCGTGTTATGCCAGCTGGCGATGGACGGGAACGTTGCGACGGCCATCCTGCCGTCGGTGACGATGTAACGGGAACCGGCCGCCGCAAGGGCCGCATCGGCCTCTCTTTCCGTTCCGGCGAGGAAGAACCTGGTGGCGGCGTCGACGTGGTCCTGGAAGGGGTTGGTGGCCGGTATCCTCTGCGCGATGAAGGTGATCCAGTGGCCGTAGTCCCACCAGGACATGACGCTGTAGGAGTCCGCAGGGTAGGTGAAGTTGTCCTTCTTGTAGGTGGCGTAGTAGTCCACGCCGAGGTCGGGGGTGTTCGCGTTCATCCACTCGAGGGCGTCCCGCCAGTCGTCGGCAAGCATGGTACGGGAGACGCCGTTTTGCGCGTAGCCGATGTTTTCTGCGGCCGAGGCCCCGACGAGGATGACAGCGAGCGCGACGGCGAGCGCGACGGCGCCGACCTCAGGGACGGGGACCGTCTTCTTTCTCTTCTTCTTTCCTTCAGGCTCCCGGAGATATGCGACCGTCTTCCCGAGCCCAAATCGAAGCGCCCACGCGATGAAGACCGCCGCAAGGAGCGCAAGGTTCACGGCCAGGTAATACTCGAACCGGAGGTGCTGGATGGTCGCGACGAGGATGACGACCGACCAGACGATGGCAAAGAGGAGTTCGGGGCGGTTTTCGCGCCGGGCCCGGAGAGCGAGCACCGTAAGTCCTGCCGGGATGAGGAGGAGACCGACGTTGAAGCTCTGCCACGCGAGTGCGGGGTCCCAGGCCCCCATCTCCCGGATGGCGGCGGCCGTCATGTCCTGTCCGAAGAACGTCACGAGCCCGTTCGTCATCGTCCTCCCGACGGCGGAGAGGTTGAGGAAGGCGACCGCGGCGACGGCGAGTGCCGCGAGCGCGGCCAGGTACTCGCGCCGCCTCCCCCGGAGGGCCACGGAGACCCCGGCAAGGAGGGCGGTCGCTCCGATCAGGAGGAGGTAGGCGTAGACGTGGGCGACGGAGTAGAGCGAGAGCGACATCGAGTCGACCATGAACCCCGATAGGGGCAAAAAGACCGTCGGGACGGCGAAGGCGACGGCGTTGACGACGAGGAGCCCCTCCGGTCCGGTGCCGTCGAGGTGGTTCCGGACGGCCTGGAGGGCCGTGAAGACGCCGGCGATGAGCACAAAGAGGATGATCGTCGGCATGACGAGGAGGCCGAGGAGGTATGCGATCCCGGCGCCGAGGGCGAGGAGCGCGACGGGGAGAACCGTCCTGTAATCCCGGAACGAGACGGGGTGCCGGGCGGCATACGCGAGCGCGGCGATGTAGGCGAGGCAGAAGAGGGTCGAAAAGAGGGTTTCGGCGACATGGTGGTCGACGAACCCGAAGATCGACCGCGCGAAGAACGACGCCGAGACGATCGGGATGAGCCCGGCGGCGATGAGTCCGGTCTTCCTTCCGGCGACGGCCTTCCCGGTGAGGTAGACTACCGGGACGACGGCGGCCGCGAGGAGCGGGGGGACCCACGCGGCGACGTAGACGATCTCGGGGCGCGATGCCGCCCCGGCGATGATGCAGGCGGTGGCGGTGATGAACGGGAAGAGCGGTCCCCATGCGACTTCTTTACCGGTCGGGTAGGCGGTCATCGGATCGAACCAGGCGTAGCCGGGGTAGTTCGCCACCATCGCCTCGATCTGGCGGAGGTTGTACCAGGAGTCGGTGCCGATGAGGCTGGTGAACGAGCCGTCGACGAGCGCGGCACTGGGGATTGCCCGGAGGAGGACCGCCACGATCATGAAGAGGAGCAGGGCAGCGGCGGTGAGGGTGGATGTATGATCTTTTTGTGCGGCAGGAGACATAGGTCGTAGGTTGATCTTGGCGGCTGCCGGTAATTAAGGGGTATGACTGGAGGGGGGCGGGTGAGATCTGTGGTCCGGGCTATCTATCTCACCAGTTTCAACAGGGCCAGAAAATGAAGAGGTAACTACAGGAAAGCCTGGAATTCTTCAGGCGAGGTTCCGGCCTGAAAAAGAGTTGTCTGAAGCGTCTTTGGCGCAAGGGTCTTTCCGGGGTGTACGGGAGCGGTGACGATGGTGCAGTGCCGGGAGATCTTGTCCCGAACAAATGCATCCGTACAGTGCGGATGGGGATGCGGCCAGCACCCGGCCTCTCCCCCCGGCCGGGGCTTCACCGGCGAGAATACTCCTTGTGCGCTCTCTCGATCGTCACGATCTTCTCGATCTTGACGATGCTCTCCTCATGCTCGACGATATAAAAAACGGTGAAGGATCTGCTGATATGGAGGCGATAGACTGCAGGGGGATGGGGATACTCAAGTTTCTCCTTGTTCCCTCCCGGAAACGGGTCTTCCGCGAGTTCCTGGATTTTTTCGACGACGATGCGCCGGGTTTTTGGGGGGAGCCGCTTTAAGAACTCCCGTGCCTTCCTCTCGATCAGAACGGTGAACACGCTCTCCTCTCACCGGTGCCTCAGTCGTCCTGCAGGAGGTCGTCCGGGTCGAAGGCTACGAACTCGCCGGTCTCCTCTATCTCGACGATCATCTTCCAGTCGCGATAGTCCCGCTCGCGCCGGATCATCCGGCTAAGCAGCTCATCATAACTCTCTCCGGCCTCTTTGAGGTCGTGCAGGTCCCTCCAGGTAGGCTTTTTCACGGGAATGCGCTTGATCTGGCTTCCGGTATCGCTTGTGGCGGAAGACATGCATCTCCGTGGGTCGTCATGATATTTATTGGTGTGCACATTTATCACAGTGAATAAATGTGCCATAATGAGCACCCCGACAGGACGGGTGCCGGGGTGCCCGCTCCGACCCTGCCGAAACGTCGTACCTTCGGTCTTCTCGAACTCCTGCCCTTCGGCCAGTCGTTCCCCAAAACGAATACCCTTATCCCCCTCCTCCCGCAACCTATTCCTCGGGAGGGCATCCTCTGAAGATCGCCTACGTCTACGACGCCGTCTACCCCTGGGTGAAGGGCGGGGTCGAGAAACGCATCCGCGAGGTCTCGGTCCGGCTCGCGGAACGGGGGCACGAGGTTCACGTCTACGGGATGCGTTGCTGGAGCGATCCGGCGACGATAGAGCGGGACGGGGTGACCATCCACGGCGTCGCTCTCGCCGAGGCGTTGTATTGCGGCGGCCGGCGGACGGTCCCGCAGGCGCTCCGGTTCGGCCGCTCTGTGCTCCGGCCGCTCCTCTCCTCCGGCGCCGACGTCGTCGATTGCCAGAACTTCCCCTACTTCTCCTGCTTTGCGGCGAAGGCGGCGTCGGCGCTGCGCGGGTTCCCGCTCGTGGTCACCTGGCACGAGGTCTGGGGCGACTACTGGTACGACTACCTCGGGCCCCGGGGGGTCTTCGGGAAGGCGGTCGAGCGGCTGGCTGCCTCTCTCACGGACCACCCGGTTGCGGTCTCGCCCTCGACGGCCCGGGCCCTCGAGGGCCTCGGGGTCTCCGGGCCGGTCCCGGTCGTCCCGAACGGTATCGACACCGCGCGGATCGCCGCGGTTGTCCCGGCGGCGGAGGAGTCGGACGTCGTCTTCGCCGGCAGGCTGATCCGGGACAAAAACGTCGACGCCCTCCTCCGGGCGCTCGTGCCGGTGCGGGATGAGGTCCCCGACCTTCGAGCGCTGATCGTCGGCGACGGCCCGGAACGCCCGGCGCTCGAAGCCCTCGCGCGCGACCTCGGGCTTGACGGGGCGGTGACCTTTACCGGTTTCTTTCCCGATCACGACGCGGTCATCGCCGCGATGAAGGCATCAAGGGTCTTCGTCCTCCCCTCGACCCGCGAGGGCTTCGGGATCGCGGCGCTGGAGGCGATGGCCTGCGGCCTCCCTGTGGTGACGGCGGACCGCCCGGGGAACGCAGCGAGGGACCTCGTGCGGGACGGGGTGAACGGGTTCCGCTCGGGGCTCTCGGCGGGGGAGATGGGGGAGAAGATCCTGGCGGGGCTCGACCTGCGCCGGGCATCGGACTTTCGGGCGGCGGCGGCAGCGTACGACTGGGGGCGGATCACCGATATGCTCGAAAAGGTTTATCAAAAGATCTAACCAACCCTGACATCAGGTTTACGCCTTTTGATTTTCAAGACCTCTACGGGGAACAGATTGCATGTCATGGAAAGATCGGAGCGTTTTAATCACCGGGATAAGCGGGTTCGTCGGGTCGTACCTGGCCCGATACCTGATCGACGAGGGTGCGCACATCTATGGACTTGTCCGGCGGCGGGCGGACGGTGCCATCCCTCAGAACATCGCCTTGAAGAAGATCGAAAGCGGCATCACTTTCCTTGAGGGAAATCTGGAGGATATCTCCGGGCTTGCCACGGCGCTCGACGTCGCCCGACCGGATACTATCTTCCACCTTGCTGCTCAATCCTTCGTTCCCCGCTCGTTTTCACACCCCATCGAGACCGCCCAGATCAACTCCATCGGCACGAACAACCTCCTTGAGGCGGTGCGCCGGAAGGACTGCGACCCGACGATCATCTTTGCCGGGTCGTCCGAGGAATACGGGCTGGTCTTCAGTTCCGAGGAGCAGTACGAGCGGTTGCGGGCGAAGTACGGGACGATCTATCCCGCACCGACCTCGATCCCCGAAGTGCCGATCAAGGAGACGAACCCCCTCCGCCCCATGTCGCCGTACGCCGTGAGCAAAGTCTACGGCGACCACCTGATGAGGAACTACTTCTACACCTACGGCACGAAGGCTATCGTCTCCCGGGCCTTCAACCACGAGGGGGCCGGGCGCGGGAGTATGTTCGTCACCTCGGTCGTGACGAACCAGGTGGCGAAGTATGCGGCGGGGGATCTCGACCACATCACCATCGGAAACGTCAACGCCTTCCGCGACTGGTCGCACGTCATGGACACCATCCACGGCTACTGCCTGATCGCCGATGCGGGTCACCCCGGCGACGTCTACAACCAGGGCTCGATGCGGACGACCTCCGTCCTCTCTTACATCCTCCTCTCCCTTGAGAACGCCGGGATGCCGGTCGACCGGATCGAGAGCGTCAAAAACGGTAAGGTCGTCGAAGCGCCGACCGAGAAGGACGCGTCGGCCATCTTCGGCGTGCCGTTCGAGAAGACGAAAGTCGACCGGATGCTGCTCGAAGGAGAGATTGAGTTTACCGCCGGCGACCAGGGCATCATCGTTAAATCGGGCGAGAAGAAGATCTCGGTGCTCTTCGACCCGGAGCGGTTCCGGCCTGCCGAGGTCCCGATCCTCTTCTCCGATACGACGAAGATCCGGCATCTCGGGTTTTCGACCACCTACAGCGTTGAGGACATCATCCGGGACCAGCTCAATTTCTACATGGACGAGAAGAAGCGGGTATGAGAGTCGCGATCTTCCATGACTATTTCGGGGCGATCGGGGGCGGCGAACGGGTCGTCCTCGCCCTCGCGAAGGTCCTGAACGCCGACGTCATTACGACCGACACGGATGCGGCCGCGAAACTGGACAACGGCGTCCGGGTCACGAGTCTCGGAAGTACGGTCAAACTCCCCCCGTTCAAGCAGATCTCCGCCGCCCGGAGGTTCGCCGCAGGGGATTTCTCCGACGACTACGACTTCTTCATCTTCACCGGGAACTGGAGCCACCATGCCGCCCGGCACCACCACCCGAACCTCTGGTACTGCTATACGCCGGTGAGGGCGTTTTACGACCTCTACGGGACGTTTCTGTCGCGGCAGGGCTTTGTCTCCCGGCAGGCGTTCAGGGCATGGGTGGCGCTCTCCCGGAGATCGGACCGGCGTTCCGTGGGCCGGGTGGATACCATCGTGACGATCTCGGAGAACGTTCGGCAGAGAATCCGCACCTGCTACGGCCGCGATGCGGAGGTCGTCTATCCTCCCGTCGACGTCTCCCGGTACCGCTGCGAAGGTTACGGCGACTTCTGGCTCTCGGTGAACCGCCTTTATCCGGAAAAAAGGATCGAGCTGCAGATCGAAGCCTTCCGGTCGATGCCGGACGAGCGTCTGGTCATCGTCGGCGGGTATGCCGCCGGGGACCATGCGGGCCGGTATGCAGCCCGACTTATGAAAGACCTTCCGGAGAACGTCGAAATCCGGGGTGAGGTCTCCGAAGAGGAACTGATCGACCTCTACGCCCGGTGCAGGGGCCACATCTGCACGGCCCTGGACGAGGACTTCGGTCTGACGCCGGTGGAGGCGATGGCTGCCGGCAAGCCGGTGGTCGCGGTGGACGAAGGGGGATTCCGCGAGACGGTGACGGCGGATACGGGGGTGCTCGTCGATGCCGACCCCGGAAGGATTGCATCGGCGGTCCGTGCGGTCTCGGCCGACCCGGAGCGTTACCGGGAGAACTGCCTGGCGCGGGCGAGCGTGTTTGATGGTTCCGTCTTCGCGGAGCGGATCCGGCGTGTGGTGAACGATGGCGTTTGAACATCTGCGGACTCTCTATGATTACCGGAACCTCATCTGGACTCTTGCCTGGGGAGATTTCAAGCAGCGATACAAAAACTCGGTCCTGGGGTATTTCTGGTCGCTCCTTGAACCGCTCCTGATGCTCGTGGTCCTCTATGTGGTCTTCTCGAACCTGATGCGTATCCAGGTGGAGTACTACCAGCTCTTCCTGCTGCTCGGCATCATCCTCTGGAACTTCCTCTCCCGGGCGACGTCCATGGGGCTGAATGCAATTCTCGGAAAACCAAGTATGGTGCAGAAGATCTACTTCCCGCGCGATATCCTCGCGATCTCGTCCTGCATCACGGCGCTCCTGATGAGCATCTTTGAGTCCCTGGTCTTTGTCGCCTTCATGGCGGCCTTTCGGGTGCCTCTCTCGGCAAACCTCATCTACGTGCCGCTGGTCCTGGTGCTCCTCTTCCTGGTAGCCCTGGGGCTCTCTCTTGCCCTTGCCGCGCTGAACGTCTTTTACCGCGACGTCCAGTTCATCTGGGCGGTCGTCCTCCAGGCCGGGTTCTTTGCGACCCCGATCCTCTACCCGGTAACAATCTTCGGCAAGGAACTGCAACGGATCTTCCTTCTTAACCCCATGGCCCACATCATCATGGCGGCACGCGACACGATCATCTATTCCACCCCTGCGGCAGCCGGGTCGCTCCTCTACGCGGGGGTTGCGGCCGTGCTCATCCTCCTGATCGGATACGCCGTCTTTGCCCACTACGAACCCCGTTTTGCGGAGGAGATGTAAATGAGCGTCATCGACGTCGAGCATGTAGGGAAGGTCTTCCGCATCCCCCACGAGAAGCGGACGACGGTCTTCGAGGCCCTGACCGGTCTTCTCAGGCCGACGGACTACGAAACCTTCCCCGCCCTGCGGGACGTGACGTTCTCGGTCGAAGAAGGGGAGATGCTCGGGATCATCGGGGAGAACGGGAGCGGGAAGAGCACGCTCTTAAAGATCCTCGCCGGGATCATGCGGCCGACGTCGGGGACAGTCTCCGTCAACCGACGGCTCACGCCGTTCCTCGAACTCGGTGTCGGGTTTAACCCGGACTTCACGGCCGTCGAAAACATCCGGACCTACGCTACGATCATGGGCCTCTCGAAGCGGGAGATCAACGATAAAGTCGACGAGATCCTGGCCTTTGCCGGGCTTGAAACATTCCGTGACGCGAAACTGAAGAACTTCTCTTCCGGCATGCAGGTGCGGCTCGCGTTCTCGACTGCGATCCAGACCGACCCCGAGATTCTGCTGATGGACGAGGTGCTCGCCGTCGGCGACATGGAGTTCCAGCAGAAATGCATGGATGTGCTGAACCGGTACCGCAACGAGGGCGTCACGATCGTCTTTGTCTCCCACGACCTCGGTTCAGTCCGGCGGTTCTGCGACCGGACGCTCCTCTTGAATCACGGAGAGCAGGTGGCCCTCGACGAGACGGACGTGGTGATCGACCGCTATGTCTACGGGAAGATGGCGGAGGAGCCGGTGGCCCCTGCTGCCGAAGCGGCATCCCGGGGGAACATGAAAGTGGAGATCACGGGGGTGACGTTCTTCAACAAGTTCGGCGCAGAAAGCACCCGGTTTAACGCCTTCGACCCGATGACTGTTCGGATCTTCTACTCGGCACGGGAGCGGATCGCCGGCCCGGTCTTCGGGATCGCTCTCTACTCCGAACGCGGGGAGCACCTTTACGGGACGAATACCGAGTTGAAAGACGTTTCGATCGGGTATATCTCCGGTGAAGGACATATCGATCTCCGGATAGACCGTATTCCGATGCTCGCCGGGCGTTTCCTGCTGACGGTTGCGGTTCACACCCACAGCGGGGAGCGTTACGACTGGCAGGATAAAGCGTATTCGTTCGACGTTATCCCCACAGGGAGAGATGCCGGGCTCTTCGATATTCCCTGTATATGGCGGCGGTGAGGAAGGTATTATGAGTGGCACTCCGTTTGAGATCAAAGACGACGAGATCAACGTCGAAGAAATCATGCAGAAGATCCGGGAGAACATCCGGCGGCGGAAGGCGGCGGGGGTCTACCCGGCGGACCCGGACCCCGCCGGAGTTCCGCGGGCTCCGGCCGGTGGTGACTCCGGGATCGCCCGGGACCTTGCCTACCTCTCCGGCAACTGGAACATCCAGAACAACAGTTACTTCATCAGTTCACACCGGCCCGTCGCCGGGAAGGTCCTGGTGAAGGGTCGGGAACTCATCCACGGGGAGGTGCGCCGCTACGTCGACCCGGTGATCTGGAAGCAGGCTGAGTTCAACCGGGCCACTGGTCGGGTGCTCGAAGGCGTGACCCGGCAGGTATCCGGGATCGAGAGCCTCCGGGAGGAGATCCTGTCTGAGGTTGGGGAGCAGGTCCGGTCTGAGGTTGCGGCATTGGCCGCAGAGATGAAGGCCGAGATCACCCGGGAAATCAGGGAGCAGGTGCAGGCCGCGATCCTTGCCATGGACACCGATATCGAGAACCGGACCTGGCTGGCGAAGGTTCTTGAGGAGAGAGCGCTCCGGAGTGCACCCGGGGCTGTTGAATCTCCGGGCTCTCCCTCCACCGATGCCGGGGTGAACTACTTCGCCTTTGAGGACCACTTCCGTGGCTCCCGGGAGGATATCAGGGAGCGGCAGAGGGCGTTCGTCCATTACTTCGAAGGCTGCAGCAACGTGCTCGACATCGGCTGCGGCCGGGGTGAGTTCCTGGAGTTGATGCGCGATGCGGGCGTCAACGCCCGCGGTGTGGACCTCGACGAGACGATGGCGGAGTTCTGCCGCTCCCGGGGTCTGGAGGTCGAGTTGAACGATGCGGTCTCGTACCTTGAGCACCTCGACGATTCGAGCCTCGACGGGGTTTTCATCGACCAGGTCGTCGAGCACCTCGAGCCTGCCTATCTTGTCCGGCTGCTTGAGCTCTGTCACCGGAAGATGAAGTTCGGCTATTATCTCGTCGCGGAGACGGTGAACCCGCTCTCGTTTGTCTCACTTGCAAACTTCTACATCGACATGACCCATGTTCGGCCGGTCCATCCGGCGACGCTGAAGTTCCTGTTCGGGGCTGCGGGTTTCAGGGAGATCGAGGCTCAGTTCTCTTCACCGGTGCCGGATGAAGTGAGACTGCGGAGGTTGCCGGTGGATGAAGGGATGGGCGAAGCGGAGAAACAGCGGGCTGAGATCTACAATATGAATGTAGACCTGCTGAATGGTACGCTATACGGGGCGCAGGACTATGCGGTGATCGGGAAGAAGTAATCTTGGTTGTGGTGGGGCTATGGCATATGAGTATCAATTAAAGTGTGAGGGCATAGGTTTTGAAGAAGGTGTGGAGTTATTGAAGGAGCGGGTAAAAAACCCGGTAGTGATAGGAGCCATCAATAATACCAATAGCGAATGTGTAGCAGAAATTATTGATACTCTATCTTCTATTGGGGTTTCAGTAAGACATTTTAAAGTTGATAAAAAGGGGTATTTTGAGTTTATATCTAAGGCAGGATATAAAAACAAATATCCAGACTACTATAAAGATAACTTCTACGAAAAAACGGTGGAACATTTCCTATGCTACAGTTTTCTAGATCTTAGGCATGATGACAAATTCATAGATATTGCAAGTGAACATTCTCCCGTCAAGGATATTTTTAGTTCTCTTACCGGTTGTGTCGCTTACTCCCAGGATATTATGTATAAGCCGGGGATTCATGGGGATAAGATTGGCAGTAATGCTTCAGACCTTCCTGTTCTAGATCAATCGTTTAACGCTGCCGTTGCCACATGCAGTATAGAACATTTTGAAAACAAGTCAGATGTTCTCTTTATGAATGAAATGGAACGAATACTGGTTAAAGGTGGGAGAGTTGTCATTGCTCCGCTGTATATCTACTCTAAATGTTGTTGTCAAACCGATCCTCGATATTCGATCCCGGGAAACGTATCCTTCGATGACGATGCGACTATATATTGCACCAAAGGCTGGGGCAATCGGCATGGGAGGTTTTATTCTCCGGAGTCTCTTTTCAAGAGGCTTATCGCGCCAAATAGAAATATGGAATTTGTGGTATATGTACTTGAAAATTTAGAAGAAATAGATCCTTCTGTCTATTGTAAGTTTGTTCTGGCAGGGACACGCATATGAAAATCGCGATTGTTGCGCCAAGCCCCGTGCCGTTTACCATAGGTGGAGCAGAACAACTCTTTTGGGGCATGCAGGATGCAATACATGAGTATACCCCTCACCAGTGCGAACTCGTTAAAATCCCCACAAGAGAAGATAATTTCTGGAACCTCATTGCGTCGTATTACTCGTTTTACACCCTCGATCTCTCGCATTTCGACATGGTCATCTCTACCAAATACCCTTCCTGGATGGTTCAGCATGTTAATCATGTCGTGTACCTGATTCACCCCCTGCGAGGGCTATACGACACCTACCACTTATGCAACCTGCCCCGGGAGACTCCCGGGCATCTGCGTGTCGGGCTGGTTGAAGAGATCGTTGAGGTTATTCATGGGAACCACTTCCATCAGGATACTGTAAATGGTGTCTTCGAAAACCTTCGGCTGCTGAAAGAAGATGAGGCACATTATAGTCCGGAGACGTTCCAGTTTCCCGGGCCTTTTATTCGAGATATAATTCATTTTTTCGATAGGTTCGCACTCTCCCCTGAGAGAATTCAACGGTATTGCACGATGTCGGAGACCGTGCGCCAGCGGCAAGATTATTTCCCCGTTGGTGTAAACGTCGATATCATCCATCCACCACCGAAGTTGGACTACTTTACTAACACTGGATGTGATTATCTTTTTACGGCGAGCCGCCTTGACGAACCGAAACGGATAGATCTCATCATTAACGCCATGAAATACGTTCCTCATGACCTCAAGTTGAAGATTGCCGGCACGGGACCCGATGAACTGAAGTTAAGGAGAATTGCGAAAGACGATAAGAGGATTGAATTTGTCGGTTTTGTGCATGAACACGAACTCCTCGATCTCTACGGGCGGGCGTTGGCCGTCGTATTTACTCCGTGCGCTGAGGACTATGGTCTGATCACGCTTGAGGCAATGCTAAGCAGGAAACCTGTGATTACGACAACGGATAGCGGTGGACCACTTGAACTGGTGCAAGAGGGGCAGAATGGATTTGTGGTGGAGCCTGATCCCCGGGAGATTGCTGAAAAGATAAACTACTGCATTGAACACCCCGAAGAGACCAGGCGAATGGGTGAAAACGGCTACAGGACTGTGCAGGATATTACCTGGGAAAATTTTGCCCGTCGGCTTCTTGGTGACGACGGCGTTTGGCAGCAGAAAAAGAAAAAGATCCTGGTTCTGGCTACTTATTCGTGCTATCCTCCAAGGGGCGGCGGTCAACACCGGCTCTACAATCTGTATTCGCGTTTAGCAACGCGCTATGATATAACCATCTGTTCCATTGTCGAGTCGAATAAACCGTATCAAGACCTCACGCTTAAAAACGGGCTCCGGCAGATCTGCCTCCCTCAGAGCCCGGAACACGCCGGGGCACAGTGGAAAGCCGAGAGAAAGGCGGGGGTCAATCTCTATGATGTTGCGATGATCGATCACGTTGCATTATCGTGCAATTACGTTGATGCTGTAAAAGAGTTGATGGAACAGTCCGATATCGTTATTTTTGCCCACCCATATCTCTTTTCTTTGTATAAGCCTCTTGGGCAAGGGAAGAGAGTTATCTACGATGCGATTGATGTTGAATATCAGCAAAAGAGAGATTATATCAAAAATGGCGATTATCTCGAGGAAGTGTTTGAAATTGAGAAGATTGCCTGTGGGGCGTCGGATGTTATCTTTGCGATATCAAGTGAGAACAGGGAGCTTCTTGTAAAGTTATATGACGCCGATCCCGATAAGATCTTCATTGTGCCAAATGGGGTTAATTCTCATCTGTTCCGGGCAAGTAGCGATGAAGAAAGAGAACGGCTGAAAGAAGGTGTTGGAGTTTCAGGAATTCCAACAATATTGTTTGTTGGAAGCTGGCACCCTCCTAATCTCAGAGCATTACGGTTTATTGTCAAAGATCTCCTGACTCAGTGTAAAAATTGCCTCTTCCTCATCATCGGCAGTGTAAAGGATTATTACAATCAGGAGTATGGTACGTTGCCAAAGAATGTACTGGCGTTCGGCACAGTGGACGAGGATGAAAAGCGTGAATTGTATAAACTGGCTGATATTGCCATCAATCCTATGTTCGGTGGTTCCGGTACAAACCTGAAGATGCTGGATTACATGAGTGCCGGTATCCCTGTTGTAACTACACCGATCGGTGCGCGAGGTATTCCCATAACGAATTATGAGCATGCTATTGTATGTCCCCCTGAACAGATGGCCGGGAAGATTCAGGAATTGATCTCCGATAGCCGGCTCCGTGAGCATCTTCGGAATAATGCCCGAAGTCTTGTAGAGGATGGGTTCTCCTGGGATTCTATCGCCCGTCGTCTGGAGGAGCGTTTGCAGAAATTGCTCGATACTGAATTGCTTGATCGAGAGTACTGAGTATGAAGATTGCTTTTGTCGTTCAACGGTACGGAGCGGACATCGTCGGGGGGGCGGAGTACTTAACCCGGCTTTTTGCAGAGCACCTGATACGCTATCATGATATCGAGGTTCTGACTACCTGCGCGAAAAGTTACCATACCTGGGAGAACGAGTACCCTGAAGGGACCGAAATCGTCAATGGAATTCCGGTTAGGCGGTTTAGGAACACTGCAATAAGAACTCCGGCGAAAATTTTGCAACTTCAAGAGCGAGTTTTTTACCATGCTCATTCTAGAGACGACGAACTCCGCTGGATCGAGGAAAATGGTCCGGTTTGTCCCGGTCTCATTACATACCTCAAAAAAAACGCAGACGAATTCGACTGTGTCATTTTCTTTACATTTCGATATTACCAGAGTTATCACGGCGTAATCGGCGTCGGGAAAAAAGCAATAATTGTGCCGTTTGCAGAGGATGACCCTGCACTGGATCTCGCAACCACCAAAGAGATCTTTTCCCATGCTGCGGGAGTAGTTTACAGTACTCCCGAAGAGCGCACCCTCATACGGCAGAGGGTGCGCTTTGATGAAACCGGGAAAATTGTGGATGTCGTCGGGTCCGGTATTGAGACCCCCGGGGCCCTTCGGCCGGTGAAGGTGCCATCCGAATATATCCTCTATCTTGGAAGGATCGAGGGTTCCAAAGGGTGCTACACGCTGTTTGAATTCTACCGGCGAATGGCAAATGAAATGGGATCGGTGCCTTATCTCGTACTTGCGGGCCAGGATGCGATTGGAGTTCCCAGACACAAGAAGATTGTCTATTTAGGGTTTGTTTCTGAAGAAGAGAAGGCTTCACTTCTACACGGTGCGAGATTCCTGATCATGCCTTCGCCGTACGAAAGTCTCTCGCTGGTTACACTTGAGGCAATGGGGTGCGGGACGCCTGTCCTGGTAAACGGGGAGTGCAGTGTACTGAAGGGCCATTGTGTTAGGAGTAATGCCGGTTTGTGGTATCAGGATTACGACGAATTCAAAGAATGCACCCGATATCTGCTTGAAAACGATCGGACCCGGGTTCGTCTGGGCGAAAACGGGAAGAGGTATGTTGAAAGCAATTATCAATGGGATCGCATCGAGCAGAAGTTCCTCTCACTGCTAAGAAGGTTTCAGGATCTCTCTGCAGACGGATCTCGATGAGATCACCTCCGATGGGCTACGAACTTCCGTTACACCTTACTCGGAATACTCGTGTACAATAGTTCGACCCTTGAGCCGTAGAGGAGGTCGGAACGTGGAAACGACTTTTACCCTGAGAAGCACCTTGCGGTGCTTCCGTTCCGGTTCTAGCGAACCCTCGCGCGTCTCACCCGGCGGTGCTCCTGTTCCGGGCTTTCTATCCGTTGCACTCGCAAACTCTTCGCATTTTCCCATGCTCCTGCCCTCCGGCCCGGCGCGTATCGCCTCGCGGGGAGCGATTGCCGGTCCGGCAGGAGTTTGAGAAACTCGAAGAATTTCGAGTGGGGGCCGGGGAGGTGCACCCGGCGGCAGGGTGGCAGGTGCATGAGCGTCGCCGGGTACGATTGGGTGTTCCACTCATGTTAGAAGATTTTAGAATAACCCTGTATTTTCAGTCCGGGCAATTTCTTATTTTTTTATCCGGCATGTGCCGAAATATGGGAGTATTTGGGTAATAATAAGGGTCTATTTTTATATTTGAGTTTTTTTAAGCGTTTATTGATTAAATAATCAATTAAAAACATCAGAATGATGTTTTAACCATTATTCGGTGTGTTATATTAATTCTGATCATCTTGAGATCCTATTTTTATGTTATGATCTTTCAGAAAGATCTGTTGATCATTATATGATCTCTGGATCGTCCAATCAATTTGAGAAATAAAACGCATTTAAATTTGAATTATACGGTTTTTTATTGGATCTATGGTTAAAACAGATCTTTATAGTGCTGTAAGGTATCGAATGATTTATAATTGGGTAATGCATAGACAATACTTGCGCAACCTCTCACTGGGGGGCCAGACCGGTGTGTACTCGCTCTATACAACTACATCTCGACAGGAGGGAGTTCCGGTGAGGGGGGGCCGCGCATTGCTGAATGATGGAGATGCAAAAGGGATTTAGTGAGTATTCAGGTGAAATGGATGATGAAGCGTAACGTGAATAAGTTCACCCTGGCAACCCTGGTACTGGCTTTTCTCGTTGTTGTGCCTGCAGTGGCGGCACAAATCGAAGAGGGCCAGTCCGTCGTTTGCCGCGACGTGAACGGAGAGATCGAATGGATCATCGGGATTCCCGGTGAATCGAGACCCGTTGACCAATTCAACTGGGGGGTGACGGGTGACACGCCCGTCGTCTTAAACGGTCAGGCTGGCGTTGTCCGCGAAGTCAAAGAAGGCGGCCTCAAAGGCAACCTCCAGTGGATCATCAAGAAGTCCGACGGTTCGACTGAGCGGTTTTACTGGGGGCTGAAGGGTGACACGCCCGTCGTCTTAAACGGTCAGGCCGGCGTTGTCCGCGAAGTCGGGAGCAACCTCAAGTGGTTCATCAAGGGTTCGCCCGCGTTCTGCTGGGGGCTTACTGCGAAGGGTGACACACCCGTCGTCTTAAATGGTCAGGCTGGCGTTGTCCGCGAAGTCAAAGAAGGCGGCCTCAAAGGCAACCTCGAGTGGTTCATCAAGAACCCTGACGGTTCGACTGAGCGGTTCTACTGGGGGCTGAAGGGTGACATACCCGTCGTCTTAAACGGTGAGCCCGGCGTTGTCCGCGAAGTCGGGAGCAACCTCAAGTGGTTCATCAAGGGTTCGCCCGCGTTCTGCTGGGGGCTTACTGCGAAGGGTGACACACCGGTGTTCGTGCCGGTTACAGGCGCGCCCGTAGTGCCCAGCGTTACGGCAGTTGACGAGATCGCCGACATATCTGTTGCCTTTAACACGACGTTCGACAAGATCGGTCTCCCCGCCCGGGTTAACGTTACTCTGAGCAACAGTGAGGTCGAGGAGGTCGGAATCGACTGGACCGCGGCCGAAGGCGTCTACAGCGCAACAGAGGTGGGCACCCAGACACTTGAAGGCAACCTCACCATCCCGATCGGCATCACCAACCCCGGTAATCTGACGGCCAGGGTGAACGTCACCGTAGGAGAAGCGCCGTTTATCGTCGCCAATGTTACGGCGGTCAATGCTACGCACATCAACGTGACGTTCGCGGAAGGCACCGGGATCAAAGAAGCCGACCTCGAAGAGAAGGTCATCAATCTCAGCGCGGCTGCGGCCACCCTGAATGCGACCTATGTCGCGGGAAGTCTCGATGGACTGACGACGGCGTTTGCCCTTGACGAAGGTCTTACTCTTGAGGATGCACGGACCTACGACTTATCTGCCGACTGGGCGGCCTTTGCTGAAGTTTCCTTCATGGCAAGGATTGCCGACCCGACCCTCACAAAAATCGTGAAGGTGACCACGGGGGTCCCAGCGGTCCCGGCGGGGCAGCGAACCGTCATTGAGTTCAAGGCGCTTGACCAGTATGGCGACCCGATTGCAGTCAATGCAACCACCATGGCGAAGACAACTGCAACGGTCGCGGTCGGGACCGTGGAACTCCGTCCGCTGATGGATAGCGAATACACGTATACTGTCGGTTACAACAACGTTACCCTCAGGCCAGATCTGCCCCTCAACGAGGGTTATAATCTGAACGTCACGATCAAGAAGGACGGAACAGTCCTTGACACCGACCTTGAGTATACCGTCGGGGCGAAAGAGACGCGGGTTGCTGCCGCACTCGAACTGACCGCCGATAAGACTTCGATGCCGGCACAGAATACTGCAAACTTCACCGTCCGGGTGACGGACCAGTTCAACACCACGATGAAGGTCGGCGCTGATGATATCAGGTGGATGGTCGATAGAAACAAGGCTTCCATCAGCGGTTACCCCATAAATGGTAGCGACACCCTCAATCTTACGCCTGACGGGGCCGGCACCTACGAGGTAACGGCAGCGTACGGCGATAATCTGAACCTGCAGCAGACTCTGACCCTGATTGTCGGCGCTGCTGAGTTGACCAGCATCAATGTTACATTTAATGGTTCAACGAACGTTACAGGCACCAATTTGGAACCGTTCGTCTCCGATAGGGTTACCGCGAACAAGGGCGCAGCATTTAACGAGGGCGATCTGAAGTTCAATGTGACCGCCTGGCCTGAAGGGGCTACATCGGACGACATCTGGCTCAAAGCCGGACCTGAAGGTGCTACACTTGACGACGGCATCTATGTCACCGTCAAGACGTATGTCGCAGGCAATTACACATTTATTGCCTATGTCGGCGAAAACTATGCGAATGCCGTCTCAGCGCTTGCAGTGACCGTGAACACCACTCTTAACACCACCGTCACCTCGATTGAACTTGAAGAGATCGGGGAGAACGAGGTAACTGTCGGATCTACGATCACGAAGAACCTTACCTTCCGGAATATGCATGGGGAAGAGCTCCTGGTCCCGGAGGGCAAGGTAGAGGTATCTACGTCCAACGCGCGGATTAACGTTGGAAACGTCACCGATGGTGTCAACAATGTTATCGCACTCAATATCGCGGGTGTTGCCGAAGGTAAGGCCGAAATCCGCATTGTTGAGAGCGAGGGTGCCAATCTCCCGGTGTCGTTCACGGTGAAGCCTGCGGGAACGATTACCTACGCCACCCTGGGAGACCTAGTCAGCGAACACAATGAGTGGGCTAAAGAAGATGCCGTGGCTTACATGCCGGTAGAGTTCATCGACCAGTACGGCAACACGATGTCCCTGGAAGCCACTACGGGAACGGACATGGTTAAAGTCTACAACACCACAGGCGATGTGACAGGCAACTTCGCGGTCGATTGGGCAAAAGCCGATGCGACTAAGGAAGGGTATGGGCAGTACACCAGTGCTTCAGGCACCGACGTTATAGCGGCGATCCAGCTGAACAGCACCGTTGCGGACCCGGGAGACTACACGCTCAAGATCGTCAAGGGCGGTGAGACATTAGCCGAAAAGGCGTTTGTTCTCAACCCGGCGAGAGAACTGACGAGCATCACGCTCTCCCCGGCCAGCGCCAGCGTTACCAGGGGAGCACAGACTTCTGACATCACCGTATGCGGATACGACCAGTACGATGCGCTTGTCAACATTTCCGGTATGACTGTGAGTGTGAACTCCGACCCGTCCACCGTCAATGTCACTATGGGTGATATAGCCGCCGACGGCTCAAACCTGACCTTCACATTACAGGCTAATGCCTCGTGCACGGCCACGATCTCCGTCGACTCCGGTACTGCGACTGCGAATACCGACTTTGCGTTGACTGTTGGCAATGTAATCGACCGTATCAAGATCCAGGGCCAGGCAGCAAATGTAACACCGAGCGGTAACGAGTCTTACAGAGCAGACCTGACAGGCGACAAGCCGGCATGGGTTATCCTCGGCGCGAGCGACAATACGATCGCGCTTGATGTAATAGCATATGGTGCCGATGGTAACGAGGTTGGGTATGACTGGAGCGATTTGATATGGGAAATCACTGGTAATCAGTCTGAGTGCATTGTTACGGTTGAGAAAAACGGTAACCCTGGTATCGTCACCATTGACGCTTCGAGTTCCGCAGGGAATCTCGGTCCCTTTACCGTCGAGGTAACCGCACCGACTGGTGGTGACGCGGTTGTGAGCGACACGCTTAGCATCAGCATAAGCGCGGAAGATCCGACTGCCACCTCCGATTATTACGTTGCTGAAGATTGGGCAGGTAAGACCCGGCTCGACAGCATCTCTCTTGACATTACGGAGAATGAGTCTGTCTACATCTGGGCGACAGACCAGTACGGCCGGCTCACGTTTGTACCTGCAAACGATGGTTCCCTGACTTATAAGGATAGCAGCAAGATCCTTGTCTTCGATTCGACGGGAGACGCACTCAATTTCTCCGCCACAGAAGTCACAGGAACCGAATTGCGTCTATTCGAGGGCTCGGATAAGGTGTGTGGGGTACCGGTGACGGTTACGGGGTCCACGGTGTTGTCCACTGTACTGGTTGGGTTGACCGGCGCTGAGGGCGACTACGATCCGGAAGTTGAGGCGAACGTCACCGTGACGGAACCCACGGCAGAACCGACAGTGGAACCGACAGTGGAACCGACGGAGGAACCGTGAACACCTCAGGGGTGTAGAGGAGAGAAGTAATCACCCCCTTCCCACGGGAAGGAAGAACCCCAAATCCCCCGGGGAGCATCTCTCCCGGGGATCTTCTTTTTAACGACGACACCCCTGGATTCGTTGTCCTATTCCTGTTCGCGGGCGAGAATATGCGGTTTCGTCCTTCGCGATGAAACCCGGTAGCGGCGGCATCGTCCCTCCCGGGAAAGTCTCATGTGCCTAAATCTTCCTCGTTGCCGGTGAACGTTATAGGGGAGACAGGGTCCTGGTCGGTCCATCCCCTGGAACGGGTTTCCACCGGATTGCGCCCTGCCTTGAGTTCGGTTTACGGGGCGAACCAGGATGTGAAACGGATTGTCGATGGTTCGCCGGGGAACCCCCGGGCCTTACAGGAGTTTTTTTGCGGCGACTCTGTTGTTGCGATGGCGAACGGCATCCGAACGTAAGCGATGACAGCGAGGCCTCTGTCTTCACGAAAAAGTCCGGCCCGGCAGGAAAATTGCCCGACGGTTTCTGCTCTCTCCTTCAGGTTCCGGTCACTCGGCCGGTGGCGTAGAGAGTATACCCGTCGCGGGACCGGCTCGCAACAGGGTAGTCCAGGGAACTGTTTGAGACAAGGTAATCGGATTCCGCTAAAAAGCTCTCCTCGATCGGCAGTACGGTTAACTCTCCCGGAGACCAGAAGGTCGTGGAGAACCACCCGACGGGGTACCACCCCCGGTCGAACGCCACGGGGTCCACCATCACGGTACTCCCCGGGGACGCGTGCTCCTGCAGGTAGCGTCCGATCTGGTTCACGTTCTCTATGTGGTCGGAGAATGCTACCTCTGCGCTGTACGTGGGAACGGTCAACAGGACCGATCCGATGATGAACAGCCCGATAACGGTGAGGAAACCGTGAGGGTGGTTCAGCAGTGCGGATGGTACGACGACGCAGACAACCGCAAGGAGGAGCATGATGCCGGCAAAAGGCACATACTCCTGAAGATAGGGAAGGTAGTTGATCCCGAACATATTCGGGAACTTGTAGTAGGTGTGCGGCAGCGAAACCGCCATGATCGATACCAGCACGAGACCGGGAACCAGAAAGAGCTTCCCTGCCTTCCGGTTCTCGTGCGACAATGAAGAGCCGCTTGCACGCAGATATCCGGTGGCAAGTATCCCGAACAAAAATAGGACCGGAACGACCGGGTCCAGGTAGCGCCCGAAGATGGCGTAATACTGGTCGCCTGTGGTATAGATCATCTGCATATGCGTAACCGTGATCACCAGCAGCCCGGCACTGAAGGTCAGGCAATACACGATGACCGCCCGCAAGGCCGGAGCCTTCTCCGGACAGAACTGCCGGAGATGGACACCGGGGCCCGGGATGCTACGTTTAAGGGCTCCAGCGATGAAGGCCAGCGCGATCACAAACACGAAGATATACCCGGACAATGCCAGGTACTCGATCTCGTGCAGCACGAGGGTGGAGATGGTCACGAACAGTTCGATATCCGAGATGGCTTCGACAAGTGTGCTGACATAAGCTCCCGTGCTATAAAGGGATGGCCCGGTTGCGACAGCCCTCTTATAGATGCCCCAGAGGAGGAACGGCACCACAAAAGAACCGAGCAGCACCGTCTTATCCTTCACCGCCTTGAGTCTCTCTCCACGCTCCATACCGATGATGAAGAACGCCAGTGCCGCGAACAAGGCAATGCAGAAGACCAGGCCGGTCTCCCTGGTAAAATATAGATAGAAAATAGATATTCCTGCAAGAAAACCCCACCCTATCGAATTATGTTCGAAGGCTTCATGCAGGAACCAGATAGAGAAGAGTGTCAACGGGATGAAGAGGTTCTCACTCATAAGTACGAAGGTGTAAAGCGTTACTGCAGGGAGTACCGCTATGAGCAGCGATCCAAGCAGGGCCTGTTGTTGCGTGATGTATTTTTTGAGGATGTAATATGATGGGAAGATTACCGAAGAGGTGAGGACGCTGTTCACGATCAGCATGATATGGTATATTACGGTTTTATCACCGGAGAAGAGGTAGGCGGTCGATAGAAGTATCGAATATCCCGGCGGATACGTCTGACAGTACAGGAGATCGCTGAACAGTTCGCCATGCACGATATTCTGAGCAATATTGTCATACACGGCCTCATCAGCAAAAATCCATGGCGTTTGCATGGGCATTGTGAGGATCGATTTGATCACTACAAGGGCGAAGAAGGTCCCGATCAGGTAGTAGATCTCGTTGTTGGTTCTTAAATTCAGGTATTCCGGCTGGAATCTCACGGTGATATCTCCTGTTCACTCCCAATTGTTTGAGCGCTACCTTCCTGCTTGATCATTCTTTTTCAGTCATAAAATACCTTTAGCTTCCCTCTCGTCACCCCGCGGCCGTCTATTTTCTTCCTTTCGTTAACCTCTGCTCCTCTGGCAGAAGCACGTTCACGGCGACGACCATTATGACTGCGAGTCTGGAACATCAGTAAAATCTCCGTAATGAAAACGATCCTCTGGCTAAATAAAAAACGCTCTATCCTTTCATCCCGGCAAGTTAAAATCAAAGTGATGGATGATGAGTAGTGAGAATCTATTCGTCTTTCACGCTACACTCGCTCGCACGTCACCGGGACCAGACGGTCGGCGAAATGAGCGCCCTCGCGTCTTCCGGAACAATTCGGTAGCGCTCCTCCCCTCTTTTACCAGAATCAGAAGCCCGCCGTGAGTCGAGCGGGGCTCGAGACTTTTCTTAGAATTTGATGTTTTCAGTAATATTCTCATACACTACAATTTGATTTAAGCCAATCTCAAACTGACCATAATATTTCAATGTCAAACCCGTCTTCTGAGAGATATTGACAAAATCCTGCTTCTTCAACAGGCTTTGGTGCTGCTCAACCCCTTCCTTACTGAAGAGTCCGAACTTTGAACCCAATTTAAGGATCTCATTGGCTAGCGGTGTGGGTGTCGTGATGATAATCCTCCCCCCCTCCGTTAGATTCTTCTTCAGTTTTTGCAACGTATGGGCAGGCTCATCTAGATGTTCGATCACGGCCGCCATAATTATGGAATCATATCTATGATCTTGGAATTTAAAATCACCAAGAGCATGGAATTGTACCTTCTCCTTGTCCGAGTACAGTTTCCTAGCATACTTTATGGTTGAATTATCTATATCTATTCCAATGTATGTTTTTCCCGGGAACGCCGCTGCAAGTTTTCCGTAACCACATCCATAATCAAGGATGATGTTGCCTGCTACATGTTTCATGATCTCGTTCATTCTCCGTTTTTCAAGAAGCGGAGAGAGCAGGCCGGTAATTTGACCTTTACATTTTTTCATACCATAACTCCTCAGGACCGTGGATGTAGAATATCCATCCTTCCGGATTTTACCATATGCATCATACTCCCGCATTGCCGCTTAGATGTCCATTCTTTTCTTCTGTTTGGGAGACCATCTCTGTATCGGCACTCGGTTATGATTTCATTCATAATAATGTTCAAATTCGAACCTCCGGTCGATCACTCCACCTCGCATAACGCCATCACCCAGAGAGTCGACGGTTTAATCTCGACTATATCTAGGTCAGCACTAATTAGGAGCTTTTCGAAGTCCTGTAATGACCAATGGTTGATATGTCCTGGAGTGTTGCCGAAATTCTCCAGGTATTTAAGTCGCAGGATATTCCCAAACCTGAAATATGGCTCATTTGGTACGCTAAAGAATAGATATTTTCTCGCAACATTCTTCATTTCCTCAATGGCCCTGTTGTAATCGGTCAGATGCTCTAAGACTTCGTTCGCCAGAACGAGATCATAAGTCCCACCCAGCGACTGTAAGTCGTAAACCGAGCATTCTGAGAACCGTAATGAAGGATGACTTTGTTGAGCGATTTTAATAACTCTCTCTGAGATATCGGTGCCTTCTATGGCGATACCGAGGTTCTGGATATGCTGAGTAACATACCCCTCTCCACATCCGATCTCGAGTGCGAGGTTAATTCTATCTTTTATTGGGACGATGAGCCCATCCAAATCTTGGAAATACTTCCGCATTAACATCTGCACGGCTGGATTATTACTTTCATACTTATTGTAGTAATTTCCCCCACCATCAAACTCCTTGGGCATTCTGATCACCTTATTCCTCTGTAATTGTTCTCACGTTCGGATCTGTAACTCAATAATGTGCCTGCATTTTATCTAAATGTCCATACATATCATGCATCTGAACTGCCTGATCTCATGAATAAAACGTACCCCATCAGTCCGGGGATCAGAGTGATTATTCCGAATAAGATGAGTGAGAACGAGAATCCGTATATCCCCTCGATACCTAGGAGGACAAAACAGAATGTCCCAACCGACTCTCTTAGACCTAAACCGGAGATGGTAATTGGTATATTTCCAATAAGGACGATGATCGGGATAGTTATCACTGCGATTACATCCACATCAAGTGCGAGTAATACGAAATATCCAATAATATAATTTATTGCATAGTAACTGACCGTTGTTAACAACACCCCTCCCACCAGAGGCTTATGTTTAAACAGAGAGAGGATGCTTGCAATATAGGTCTCCACCTCTTCCTCCGTAACCCCAAAACGTTTGACAACATAACCAATAGATTTGCGGTTTGTCAAAATGCCCGCTCCAATAATGAGCATACACAGAAACGCTAAGAGCAGGCTTATCATAACCCCCTGACTCGGAAAAAATATGAAGACTGTTGTCAGGCCAAGGGCCGAAAGGACAAAGAGGTCAACAATTTTTTCTGCAATAACAGTTGGAATCGTCACCGCTTTACTCGCATGCAAGTGATACACTCTGCCGAGTTCGCCCAGTTTCCCTGGTGTAATTAATCCATAAAATTGGCCGATCATTAGAGTTTTTAATAATTTTGGAAAATGGGTATCAACTCCTAGGTGTCGCAGATAGAGTTTCCATCGGTATGTTCTCAAGATATAGAGTATCGGCACAAAAGATATAGCTATTATGACGTACCCAGGGTCAATTTCCGAAAATACTTCAATGATCTCCTCTGGATTTATTTTGTAAAATATTGCTATAAATAGCCCTATTGTTAATATAAGTTTAATAAGCGTATTTTTCTTCATCGCTTCAGTCTGTACAGGATCTCCTCGGTGAGCATCCTCTGCGTCTTCATCATATCGGCGAGCAGACCGAAGACGATCGCCTGCAGCCCGACGATGACGAGCACGGTGGTGAGGACCGCTGAGGGGAGATACGGCGTTACCATCCCGGTCTCAAAATAATGTGTCAGGACTCTGAAACCTACGGCCAGACCGGCCAATATCAGGATGATCCCGATCCAGGTGAAGACCTGGATCGGGTGGTAGTCCCGGAAACTTCGTGCTATTGTCTTCCCGGCCGAGGTGGCGTACCCGAACAGGCTCGAGATCAACCGTGAATTCCCGTCCCGCTTCCGGAACTCCACCGGCACCTGGACGAGGGTCAGGTTCTTGTTCGCCGCCTGGATGAGGGTCTCCTGCACGTAGGTGTAGTCGCCGGTGAGGTTCATCCTGCAGGCGGCATCGCGGGTGAAGGCACGAAAACCCGTCTGAGCGTCGCGGACCGGCCAGCCGGTCACCCACCGGGTCACCCAGGTAGCGAGTTTGTTGCCCCAGACCTTCCCGCGGGGCATGTGGTCGAGGGTATCGACCTGGCGGTCGCCGATGACGATATCCGCCTTTCCGTCAAAGATGGGCTGAAGAAGTTTCGGTATCTCCGTTCCGTTGTACTGGAAGTCGGCATCGGTGTTGACGATGATGTCGGCCCCGAGTTCTATGGCGGCATTCAGGCCGTCCCGGAAGGCCTTCGCGAGCCCGAGATTCCTCTTGTGGAAGATGATGTGGTCGGCGCCGGCGTTCCGTGCGACTTCCACCGTGTTGTCGGTCGAGCCGTCGTCGATGACGAGCACCTCAACCCGGTCAATTTCATCTATTGTGCGGGGGATCTCCCGGATAACGTCGCCAATGGAGCGTTCTTCATTATATGCGGGGATCGTTACGATAAGTTTCATGTTGCACGCTCTTTAGAGGTTGTCTCCGATCGTCTCGTCTCGCCGATTGCTTTCCACTTTCCGGCCGGGGATTGAGGGTATATCGCCCGTGTGCCCGTTCTCCCTCAAGTACCACTCGTTCGCCCTCATCAGGTCCCGGGGCGTCCCGACGTCGATGTGGATGCCGTCGATGACCCGGTAACGCACATCCCGGCCCTCGGCGATCTCGAGCCGGATCGCGTCGGTGAGCTGATATTCGCCCTTGTGGCCGGGTTTGGTCCGGGCGATGGCGTCGAAGACGCCCGTCTCGAAGACGTAGGCGCCGAGGGCGCCGAGGCTGCTCGGGGCGGCCGTCGGCTGGGGCTTTTCGACCATCTCGACGACCCGGTCGCCGTCGGGGAGGATGATTCCGTGGCGGGTGACGTCCTCCACCCGGGCGACGCCGACGGTGGTCTCGGGGCGGTGGGCGACGTGGTAGTCGATGAGGTCGGCAAGAAACGTCTTCGGGGAGAAGAAGTTGTCGCCGAGGACGACGGCAAAGGTGCCGTCGATGACGTGCTCCCCGGCGGCGACGGCGTTCGCGAGGCCCAGCCGCTCGTCCTGGACCACGTAGGTGAAGTCGACGCCGAAGCGCTTGCCCGAACCCAGGTAGTCGGAGAGGCCGTGCTTGTGCGGGGCGACGACGATGACGATATCGGTGATGCCGGCGAGGTGCATCGCCTCGACGACGTGCTCGATCACCGCCTTCTCGCCAACGGGGAGAAGCTCTTTGGGGATCGCGTTCGTGAACGGCCCAAGGCGCGATCCTGCGCCCGCAGCGGGGATCAGCCCCTGCCTCACCGGCATGGATCGCCCCCGAAGAGAGAGGGGATCGGACCGCAGGACGGGGACGTGATCATGGTTACTCACTATGAATCTTGACATCAGGCAATATTAACGGTTCTCTTTTGGCCGTCCGGGTATCGAGCGATTCGGGTGATATTCAGCGGAAAAAGGGGCGGGTGGACTGCGCGCGCCCGTTGCTCCGGGAGGAGGCGGCCCCGGAGCGACAGCCGGATCTGGTCCTGATACTGCTTCAGCCAAGCACGCGAAGGCGCCGCCCTCGCTGGCCGGATCAGGACGGTCTTTCCAGTGAAGGTGACGTAGTCGTCGCCCGAAGGGTCGCGGCACCGAGGCTGACAGTAGTAGGTCTCAGCGGGGCCGTTCCGGATGGCTCCGTCGCCCATCGCGAATCGCACCTTCGGTGCTCACGCTCCGGTTCTGATGAACCGTCGCGAGTCGAAGCCCTTTTCCCGCTCCCACGGAACTTCGTTCCTACCGGGAGCAACGCGGCCGCGAGGGCCGTGTTGTTCATGAGCGCAACGGCGTTCGCCTCGAACGCGGCGATCGGCGGGGACTGGAGCGAGACGATCCCGACCCTTTTCCCGTTCCCGTCGACTAAGTTCACCTTCGCGGTGGAGTACTCGCGGTTGCGGATGACCGGAGCGCCGGCTCCCGGGAATATGACCGACGATTATAGGTAGTCCTGGGGGGATCGGCCTGACTTTCTCGGGAGGCATCGGTCGGCCGTTTTCGTAGCGAAGGCTGCTTTATCGGCGTTTTTTTGCGGCATGATCGTCAGGGGGCAAATTTATATCTCTGGCTTCCGATAGAACTTGGTGAACAGCCATGCCCGTCACACAGGATCTAATCCGGAAGAAGCGGTCCAGGATCCTCGCAATAGCCGGGCGACACGGTGCCAGGAACCTGCGGGTCTTCGGCTCGGTCGCCCGCGGCGAGACGGGTCCGGAGAGTGACCTCGACCTCCTCGTGGAGATGGAGCCGGGCAGGAGCCTCCTCGACCACATCGCACTTATCCAGGACCTGGAGGATGCCCTTGGGTGCCGGGTGGATGTGGTGACGGAGACAGCGCTCAAGGAGCGATACAAAAAGAGGGTCCTCGAAGAGGCAGTGCCGTTATGAGGGACGGAAACGAGCGGCTCCTCGATATCCTGGAAGCAATCGATGAGATTGAGCGGTATGCGATCAGGGGCAGGGACGCTTTTTTGCAGGATGAACTGGTGCAGGTCTGGATGCTCCACCACCTCCAGGTCATCGGGGAAGCAGCCGCACGCCTTCCCCCGGACCTGCGAAGTGCTTCTCCCGGCGTTCCCTGGAAACAGGTAATCGGCCTTCGGAACGTTCTGGTCCACGCATACTTCCGCGTGGATTCCGATGAAATCTGGGCAGTCGTGGATCGCGATATCCCCGCGCTCAAGGGGGAGATCGTGGCGCTCCTCTCTGGCACTGAAGATCCCGGATAAACACCCCGCCCGGCTGGCTCTGAAACGAGCAGATGACAATTTTTCCCGATACACCCCTTACGGTCGGCCTTTTTCCCCCTTCGACCCCCTCATATTCTCCAGGAGAGTTGCCAGGATGATCGGAGAAAAGACCCCCCGGGAACTCGTCTACGAGACGAATCGGGACGTAATCACCGCCTACATACCGGATGAAGAACACCGGATCGATACGCGAACGGGGGGGAGAACAAATGATTCCAGAAAGGTGCACGTTCTGTAAAGGAACCCTGCGCGAAGGAAAGACCGAATTCATTGCACGGGTCGGGGACGAGATCGTTGTCGTCAGGGATGTCCCGGCATTCATCTGCGACCGGTGCGGCGAGGCCTACTACAGCGCGGAAATTTCCCAAAAGATCGATACCGTGATGAAGGATGTCCACGGCGGCAGGCGAGGTTGAACTCACCGGGTGAAGCCGGAAGGCGGTGCCCCCCCCGGTTGCGGGGGTGTCATGCCTGAAACGAAGAATCCCGACCATCGAAGCACTCCGGGAAGAGGTGGTAAGCTGGAACCGAAAGCGGAACCAAGTCCAGACGGGTGTGAATTGGCAGTTTACCCCAACCGATGCGAGGAGGAAACTCAAGAGACTCTACCCCATGATCTTAGAGAATTAGGAGACAAAGGGCACTAGTCGAGGAACAGCATCCATCACGTCTCTCCGTCACCAACAGAGAGTCTTCTTTTCCTGGGGATCAGCCCCTGCCTCACCGGCATGGCCTGCCCCCGGGGTGGATGGGGAGCGTATTGCCGGACAGGGACGCGTTCATGGTTACTCATTATGGATCTTGATGTCCGGCGGTATTAGCGGTTCTCTTTCGGCCGCCCGGGGATCCAGCGCTTCAGGCGATATTCCGGGGAAGAAAGGGACGGGTGGATAACGCGCAGCCGAAGGGTGTCCCGGCCGTCATCCCCCGAAAAGAGGCGATCCCGGAGCATTGCCCGGTACCGATTCACGGCCGGGCGGTCGTCCATGCCGCCCCCATCGTTAACTCACGCGGGATACGGGTGAAAGTGGGGTTGAGAAGACCGAAGGCCTTTGAAGGGTTGAGGCGTTTTGTGACAACCTCGACGCGACTCCGGGTGCTGCGGCTGCTCGCGCCGGCTCCGGATCGTGGATCCCGGGGTTTCCTTGCGCCGAAATCGTCGAGGGGGCGTTGTATTCCGGACATGCATGATGTATCCTCCCGGGATGTTCGGATGAAGCGGGCAAAAGGGCGCTGTTGTAGAGGGGTTACCGGAGAGGTTCGTTATCGAGCATCTGCCTGACCGCAACCTGCAGTTCCGGGAGCTTGTTCCGGACAGCGTCCCATACGATCTCGTTATGAACCCCGAAATAGGCGTGAATCAGGATGTCCCGCATTCCTGCAATCTTTCTCCAGGGGATATTACTATACTCTCCTTTGAGCGGCTCGGGGATGAGCTTCGTGGCCTCGCCGATGACCATGAGGTTCCGGATCACTCCGTCCTGTACGAGATTGTTTTCCGTGAACGCTTCGTAACACATATCCTCTGTATACTGCTCAATCCTCTCGATCGCCTCGAGAATGTCGCGGAGGTAGAGGTTATATTCCCGGGGCATACCGGACGCTCCTGAGGATGTACGGCGCGAGAGCAGGCCTGACGGTATCGCGGTCGACGAGATCGACTCTCCTCCTGAAGAGATCTTCGAGGAAGAATTTGAGATCCATATACGCATCGAAGGAACGTTCCCCCTCCTCGAATTCGATGAGGATATCGATATCGCTCCCCTCACGCTCTTCTCCGCGGGCGAAGGAGCCGAAGAGCCCGATCCGCCGAACGCCGTGGCTTCTGATCCGTTCCCGGTGCTCCGCCAGCGCTCCGAGGATACTATCAGCCGTAAGCATGCCGCACCATACTCCTGTTACCCGCCGATCAGGATAACGCTTTTGCCCTGAGTATTCAGTCGTGGGGTTTTCCCGGCGAGCATTCATCACCACGGGGAAGACGTTCCTCCCGGCCGCCTCCCCGAAGGCATTACCGTCAAGACGATCCGAAAGGAGCACTACACCTATCACCGCAACCCGAATACCGCCGAGATCTCCCACCGAGCCGGACTCGTCGAACGCTACGGGTCACAGGGCCGGATCGGGAGCACCGGAGGTGCGACTCGCTACGGTTCAGGGATCGAGCGAATGATCAATGTCCTCAGTGCGATGAGTCTGCCGTCGCCGGAGATCGCCAGCACACCGCTTGTATTCACGTTCCTCCTGCGCAAAGATCCCATCACCCGAGAGTATCTGCAGGAGTTCGGGTTGAACGAGCGGCAGATTGCTGCCGTTTCCTTCCTGCGAGTTCATGGCACGATTACCAGCAGTCAGTATCAGGAGTTCAACGCCGTTGCTGCAAGGCCCGCGGTGAACGATTTAACGCTTTCCACCATCCTCGCGAGAGTGTCGTCAAGCCACTCTCCCGGGCGCCTGAGAGCCAGAATCTGATTATAGATCTCTTCCGATACGGGTATGTTTTCCGTAGCGGACATTGAATCCTGATCTGTGCTGATCATACATAGACCTCTCACCACCGGAACCATCACCGGTTTCGTTCAGGTTGCGATGGCTGGAACGGTAAAGGGGGCAAGAACCCCTCGTTCCAACGGGGTGAAGGTGTCTACTCAGGTCCTGACCGTTCCCGGTTTTGTCCTGCGCTAAGGGGGTGGGGTGGTCCTCGCCTGTCGGGTTGCAGAGCGCTTTCCCATCCAACCGACCCCGACGCCGCCGTACGAGTGGCCCCCGGCGCTAATGGGTTCCGAAGTTCAGTCCCCGATCTCCTCCGCGGCAAGATCGCTGAGGAGGCGCTGCACCGCAGACCTGAGCGGAGGGATATCGTCCTGGATAGTTCTCCAGATGATCGCCCTGTTGATCCCGAAATAGGCGTGGATCAGCTTATCACGCATACCGGCCATTTCGCTCCAGGGAAGCGAGGGATACCTTTCCCTGACCTGTCGTGGAATGCATTTCGTCGCCTCACCGATCACTTCCAGTGTTCGTGTGACCGCATAGACTGTCTTGTCGTCCCCGGAAAATTCCTCATAGGACATGCCCCGGGTGAAGATCTCGATCTTGCCTGCGGCGTCAAGAATATCGTCAAGGTAGTCAAGGGTACTTCGCGGGGTCTTCACACGTATACAACCTCATTCTGAATGTGGCGGCCGATACGGGGTTTAAGCGCACTCTTTTCGACCAGGTCCACCTTTCGCCCGAGAAGTTCGGAGAGATATTGCTCAAGCCTGAGGAACCCGAAGATCCCCGGTACTTCGGAGAACTCGACCAGGATGTCCACGTCGCTTCCTTCGTGCTCCTCGCCACGCCGGCACGAGCCGAAGATGCCGATGGATTCAACGTGATAGGTCTCTGCCAGGTACTTCTTTTTTCTCGCGGAGAACGCCGATGATCCGCGCGCATTCTCCGCCGACCTCGCAGGTGACTCCATCCATTCCTGATCGGGTATGTGCCCTCCTCTCTAGTATAACTATCCCCGGGGCATGCCGGTTCGCGGATCTGGTCCCATGGTGGTTCTCCCGGTGTCGGCTGGAAGAGCAAGGCCTGATCTCGGTCGTAGAGCTGTTCCGGGAGACGATCCGTGAACGCAAAGGACTTCGGGGTCGCGGAAGAGAGGTTGGTCGTGGTGGAGAAGGGAAGAGTGTGCCATATGTCGCTCTGGAGGAGAAGGGCTTGCTAAATGAGAGGTGTGTGGGATGAATGCGAACGCAGGGCGTACCAGATGACGAAATGGCCTTCTGCCGTTGAACTCTTTGGGAGCCAGATGGAAACGCCTTTTGTGCGTTGGAGCGGGGTGGACTGGGGGCATAAAGGATATGGCTTCGCTGCATAGATAGGGTGGAGTAGCGTGACATGCCGCCGGGGCTCCTGGAGGTCATCGGCATCCGTCAAAAGCGGATCGGATCACCATTGCCGGGCATCCGGCGGACGAACTTGCGCCGGGAACGCTGAACAGTGTGCTCAAACAGGCAGGGCTTAAAGGGAGGAACGAATAATGTATCGATTTCTTGTCATCGTGAGCGAGACCGACGGCAACTACTCGGCATACTCCCCGGACCTCCCGGGGTGCGTGGCCACCGGGGCGACCCGTGAGGAAGCGGAAGAGCGGATGCACGAGGCAATCGAATTCCATATCGAGGGGCTCCGGGAGGACGGGCTCCCGGTTCCCCGCTCGCGGTCTTCAGCCATCTACGTAGCGGTCGGTAGAGGGTAACACCCGTCACAGAAAATATCGTCGTTCAAAAAGAGAATCCCGGGCCATATCATGCCCTAGGTAAGCAGGACCCGGTCGAACCAGTCGAGCGTATCTTTGTAGCCGAGGTACAGGGAGAGCACGCCTGCCCCGTACCGGACTCTCCTCTCCCGGTCGCGGAAGAATACAGGTCTACCGCTCTTGACGGCCTCATGCTGGAGCGAGATGAAAATCTTCACATCGGCCTCAAAACGGTAATTCATATCCCCGGGCAGAAGTCAATGCAAACATCGCCGCCCAGTTCGGGATCTGATCCGGGGCGAAGAGACGCATCGGGTTGGTCGTCCGGCTGAACAGATCGAGGCCGCATGATTCTCCTCTCAAGGCCCATCTCCCGGCTGCGAATGAAGACCCCTCCACCTAGGCGGAGCAGACGAAGATTGATAGTTCCTGCAACCGTAGAGAGATGAGGGGGGTTGCGGGCATATGGGTGCAACAGGAGAACAATACGTCGTTGATGAACACGGAGACCGAATCGCGGTGTTCCTCCCCCTGCGGGAGTACGAACAACTCCGGGAAGACCTTCACGACCTTGCCATGGTAGCGGAACGGCAGAAAGAGCCGACCATGGAGTTTGGCGAGTTCAGAAAACGGTACGAGCGGTAATGGCCGGTTACGCGATCCGTGTCAAGGCAGGCGTCGAGAAGGGTATCGCAGCACTATCGCGGGATCTCACTCCACGCATTCTCCAGACATAGAAGACCTCTCCGAAACGCCCCTGCCGTTTGGTGTCCGCAAGTTAAACGGCGGCAAGAGCACCTCTACCGGACCCGCATAGGGGACTACCGGATCGTATATGCCGTGCATCATGCAGACTACATCGTCACCGGGAAAAACATAATGCCATTGCAGCGATTATCACTATCTATGACTCAGAGCGCAAGTCCAAACGATTCTGATATGGTGAGTATCCGTGTCAGCCGCGCGACCCAGAAGAAACTGAAGAAGCTGAAGAAGGAGAACATGACATACGATGATGTAATCTCTCAGATGGTCGACGATGAAACTTGGGATGTTGAAAAACTGGATGCCGATCTAGATAAAATCGAGAAGAAATCTAAGTTTTACTCCTTCGAAGAGGTCTTCAAAGGTGTATGAACTGATATTCAGCGAGGAAGCGCTCAAATACCTATCACAAATACCGAAAAAAGACCTGGTACATGTAAAAGAGGTCATCTCTTTATGCCTTGGAGAATTTCTGAAAAAGACAACTAAGCGATGCAACAAGAAACTCCTCAAGGGATCTAAGAAGCATACGTATCGCCTTCACATATCGATGACACACACCGCATTCTATCGCATCGATGACGAAAACAAGCGCGTCCTCATAGATGATGTGATGGGAATTAATCAGGCGCACAGCAAATATGGGTTGTTCTGATCCCCCATTCTATTAAACACATGGAATCTACCATAAATTTCTCTTGTCCCGGTCGGTCCTCAGGTCTTCGAGGGTGATGGACCGGTAGCGCTCCGGTCCCGGCTGCTTCGTCAGGTCCCCGGAGCATCGCCCGCCGTATTCGTGGTCGTATACTCTGGGGTCTGGTTCGGGCAGTTCAGATGCGCCCATGCCTTCGATCTGCTTGCATGATGCGGGTGATCGCCGTCAGGATCGATGTTGTAGGTTATGGTGGGTCAACTGCCCCTGTCCTCGGGCACGGTTTGTAACAAACTTCTTTTCTCGGCGGAGGGGTTGGGCGCGACGGCGCTCATGGCCCGGGGGCAAGCGGTGCGGGATGGAGAGGGTGCCTTAGACCTGGATGCCTGCCCGGGCAAGCGCATCCTTGATGGAGACGAGTTCCTTTCTGATATCCCCAAACTCATCATCAAGATGTTTTCTGGTGTCGTTCCGGAGCCCGACAATCTCTTCCTTCGTCTCTCTCGCGATCTGGTCCTGCTTGTCCAGACTCAACTCCGGGTTGTCAGCTCCGGTACATAGTTTCGGCGAACCGCAGGAGAATAGAGTCAGCCCTCTCAAATATTTCCTCCTGGATGTCTCCCCGGATGATCTCAAAATCGGCATACTCTCCCGTTGCTTCTTCCCATCTGACGGTGAACGATCTGACTGCAATGGGTCTACGTATGATATTGATCTCGTTGATAAGACCCCGGAGATCGCTTTCGCTCCCCTCTGCAACGATCTCGACCTCTCCGGTATCGAGATTCTTCACGTATCCCGAGATATTCCGTTCGAACGTCTCGTTGTATACATGCTCTCGATACCCGACTCGCTGGACACGCCCTTGCGCGACGGCCACAAATCGTTTCATTCAATTTCACTCTGTATGATGAACAGAAATAGTTTCGCCGGACAGGCACCTCACCCGATGAAGTTCCCGTCCGCGTCCCGGTCAGCACCCGGAAGGGGTGGCAGAAAAAGTATGCATGATGGTTCTGGTAGGAAACCGCATCCTGATATGGCGCAGGATATCGCTCATTTGTCGAAAGTATGTTCTAAGCAACGTAGATCTTTAATTGCGAGGCATTTTTGGGATGATTTGCGGTGATCTTCCCGCACCCTCGCTCACCAGCAGATCCCCTCTTTCCCGTCGCAGGAGAGGATCCGGCGCCCCTCGATGACGATCCGGGAGTTCATCAGGTCGAACTCCCCGTTGAGGGTGGAGAACTCCGGCCACTCCGTCATCACCAGGCAGGCGTCGGCACCCCGGAGGGCGTCCGCGGCCGAGGCGGCGTAGTCGATCCCGGGAAAGACCCGCCGCATCGAAGCCGCCGCAAGGGGATCGTAGGCGGCGACCGCCGCCCCCCGCTGGAGGAGCCCTGCGATCACCGGGACCGCCCTTGCCTCCCGGATATCGTCGGTGTTGTCCTTGAAGGCGAGGCCGAGGACGGCGACCCGCTTCCCCGCGAGATCGCCTATCCTCTCTTCGAGCATCCGGACCATGCGGAGGGGCTGACGGTCGTTGACGTCGAGCACCGACCGGAGGAGCGCCGGCTCTTCCCCGAGCCCTTCCGCGAGGCTGACGAGGGCTGCGACGTCCTTCGGGAAGCAGCTTCCCCCGAACCCGGCTCCGGCGTCGAGAAAGTGCGGAGAGACCCGGTGGTCCATCCCGACGCCCTGCATCACCTCGTAGACGTCGATCCCGAGGCGTTTGCAGACGTTCCCGACCTCGTTTGCAAACGATATCTTCGTCGCGAGGAGGGCGTTCGAGGCGTACTTGATCATCTCCGCGGCGGTGAGCCCGCACCGCACCACCGGGGCCGAAACCCCCGTGTAGGCGGCGGCGACCGTATCCCCGGAGCGGCCGTCCCGGCTCCCGATCACGATCCTGTCCGGGTGCAGGAAGTCCTCAACCGCACGCCCCTCCCGGAGGAACTCCGGATTCATCGCGAACCCGGTATCGGCCCTGTGGGAGTGGTTGCCGACGGTGGGGGCGACCAGGTTCTCCGTCGTCCCCGGCGGCACCGTGCTCTTCACGACGACGGTGTGTGCGCTCTTCCCTTCGCGGAGCGCCTCCCCGATCGACCGGCTCGCGGCCGCGACCATCGAGAGGTCGGCGCTTCCATCAGCCGCCGGCGGGGTCCCGACGCAGATGAACGCGAGGTCGGAGAGTGCAACCGGGCCGTAATCCGTCCCCGCACGGAGCCGCACGCCCGCGTGTTTCGCGAGGAGCGCGTCAAGGCCCCGCTCGTGGATCGGGGCGCGCCCGGCGTTGATCGCCGCCGCTTTTCCTGCATCGATCTCGACGATATCGACGATATGCCCGAGTTCGGCAAAGCAGGCCCCCGTGACCAGACCGACGTAGCCCCCGCCGACGACAGCTATCCGCATCTTTTCATCTTCCTCCGGGTTCTCGCGAGAGTTTGGGTCCTCTGCGGTTAAAAGGCATATGATTCGAGGAGAGGCGTCGCCCGGATATCTCTTTCACGGGGTGCACAGAATCGGCGGCGTTATCGTCAGGCCGTACATGATAACCCCTCTACCTGCGATAACGCCTGCGGAAAAGAGAATCAGGCGTCCTCTCCCCCACCCCTCCGGATTATCGGCCCTGCTTCCCGAAACATCTCATCAACGAAGCGGACCGCTTCTTTTGCTTCACTATAGGGAACATGCGGCTTGAGTTCGGTGATCCGACGTGCCCTGGCCTCGCAGTTCTGGTTCTGCAACTCTCTTGTCACGTAGAGAGCCGTGGAGATCTTCTCGAGGTCTTTTACCCCCTGGTTCCCGAACTTCCGGGAAACAAAGGAGATTGCAGGGTGGTATTTCTCCAGCGTCTTCGGTACTCTTGCTTTGAGTTTCTCGCCCTCTTCCGTCGTTTTGAGGGAATTCCCATACGGTGCGGGCTGGATCTTCCACTCCAGAAGGGCATCGGCCCGCATCAATGCCAGTTCGTCCGATAGATCGAAGGAGAAAGGGCCGTGCTTGTACAGGACGTATGAGAATCCGAGGGGTATCTCCATCATCTCTTCAAGAAAGTAAGCAGCTTTCTGGATATGCGTCTCGCCGCACCAGCTCCCGTACCTCGTGAGTTCATCTATAAGTTCGAACAGCAACCCATCTCTCTGTGTCGGTTTCATTGTTCATCCTCCGATTCCAATGCGGATTCAATAATACTTTCGCGATTCTCATGCAGCCATCTCCTTCCATCATCCAGCAATCCAGGGTGGAGGTACACCGCCTCCGCCGCCACTTCGGGGATGTACCGGAGCGTATCGGATTTCAGGAGGGAGGAGACAATCCGCTCATCCGGCTCGAAGACGGGGAACCCTGTCTGTCCTGCAGATGTCTTCGGCTTGTCGTGGCGCACATTCTCTTTGCCGAACCTGTCACATGCGGCCATGTAGATCGCCGATCCTGCCTCCCTGTTCTTTGAGATGTCGTTTGGATTTCGCGTATACAGCACCCGATAGTGGGTTCGCGTCACGATCCTCTGGGCAGCGTCATGGCCGGGGAGATCCGGGTCCCTGCTGGCTTTCCATATGGCAGACATCACCTCGTTATCCGTGAGGTTAAGATGTTCTTCGATGTCAACAGGAAAACGGCCCCCCTCAAGCCATGCCTGTAAGTACTCTTTCAAATGTATATCATAGATCCGCCGGACAGGGTGAAAGTATAACTGACTGAACATAAAGTATCGTGCTAGCAGGAGCGCTTCTGCCGATTGAAGTCCTCCCCCCTCTACACCGAGGGCAGGCTCCTCTGATCCTTCGTATGTTTTAGGAAGGACCCGGAGGGTCTCTATCAGGCGGTAGTGATCGAATCTGCCGTATGCGACTCCGGTGTGATGCGAATCCCGTAGAAGATAGTCCATCCGGTCAGCGCCGAAAGTATCACCTTTAATGATTTCCGAGAGTATTGTTTCTGTATTGGAGAAGATCTCCTTTTTATCGTATTCCGGACCTACTGCGAGCTTCGCTACATCCTCCGCCTGGATCTTCAATCTCTCCCAGAGTCTTTCCATCTCTTCACTCTCGATGAGTCTAAGCGTCATCATCTCGTGATTTATGCCCGGAGGAAAGAGATCTTCTGAAGCATGAGAGAAGGGTGCATGGCCGATGTCATGGACGAGGGCGGCCATTCTCAGGACACGCCGGTAGTATGTCTTCTCATATTCCCCGCGGATACCCAGAATATTTGTGTCATCGTTCTCCAGCAGAGTGTTGTAGATCCGTGTTGCCAGTTCCATGACGCCAAGAGAGTGCTCGAACCGCCTGTGGGTGGCGCCCGGGTAGACCAAATTCGTCAATGCAAGTTGATGAATATGACGGAGACGCTGGACCGGTATGGAGTTCAGAATCTCCCTTTCATCCGAGTCCATATGAATAAACGCATAGATAGGATCCCGGATTTCGTGATTATTTTTTGATACCATACTCCTTTCTTACTCCAGGTGCCCCCCGTTCTCCGGCCCCCTTTGTGCCTCCGGTGATGTTCTTTCCCCGTGCATGGATGGAGATCCAATATTAATATGTTTTCCGATCTCGATCTGATGTATCGCTGGCCGAGATCTCAATATCTGGCGAGTTTCTCTTCTAGAATGATGATCCCAGGGTCTATTGCATCTCTTTTCTTGGCAAAGCCGTCCAGTACCGAAATCAAGCAGGTTACCCGTGAGGACGGGTATTAGCTGCTGCGGCAATTTCTGGGTGAAAATCGCAGATCGGTAGTGGGTAAGGAAGACAAGAATCTACCACTGATACCATCTCTCCTCAAGTTGTCTGCTTTCGAAGCGGATCTTCTTCAGGAAATAGATTCTGTTTTTTACCAGTCGAGCCTGTGGCCGGCGCGACCTCATGTGCGTTTTGGGACCTCGCCCCAATTTGCGTCGAAGGAGTGTCCTCTCTCTGGATCCCTGACCCGCTCTCGGTGTTCTGCCGGCGCTCCGAGGGTGCTGTCCATCGTAGGCATCCCGCACCATACTTCTACTACCCGCCGATCGGGATAACGCTTTTCCCGGGTTATGCCGAGGAACATTCATCGTTTCAGGCATTCGTCGAAATTTCGCGATCTCCGGCGGCTCAAGGACCGCTCCTCAAAGGTTTGGGGACTTACCCTTCCCCGCGCGCACCGCTCCGGGGCGTCGCCGGTTCGCGAGGACCCGATGCATATCGAGGTATTGGGCACGGGAGAGGGCGTAATTTTCGGCGTTCGCGAGGAACGCGTCATCAAATCGGCCTGTTCGCGGCTCCAGACCTCGTTTGGAACCTTCCTCGCCCATAGAGCATGTCGCCGGACGAAGGCCAGCCCCTCCTGCCGGTTTCTCTCACGATCAAACCTCAATTCCATACGGCTTCCCCCGGACATACGGGCTCTCCATGAATGATCGCAACTGATCGGTATCCAGCATCTCCCGGAACAGCACCCGGAGGTAGACCGCATCCTCGATGTCCTTGTCGCTCCCGGGATAGAGTTTGTAGGGTATCTGCAGCTCGATGGGCGATATGACAAACTGGATGTCGTTGAAGGTCGCTGTCCTCGCCCGGGGCATGACGTTACGTTGCAGGGTGACGCTCCCGGCTGCGGTCGATCCCCGTCCTGGAACTGAGACGTTCTCGCCTGCACCGCACTAGCCCATGAACATCTCCTTGACGAGGTTGATGACGGAGGCGGCGAGAGCCAGGGCTTTCTCACCTTCCTCCCGGTCAAACGCCTCGTACGGCAGGCCTCCCGGGATACCGTTCGGATAGCGGGTCGGGATATAGTAGAGGTCAAGGGTCCTTGCCCGCGAGACGGCGTCGAAGGCACTATTGAGTGAGGAGGCCCGGCTAAGGAGATCCGCGACGGAATGGCCGAGTACTCTCTCCTCTCCGGAGAGATAGAGAAATGCCTTGATGGCCTTCTCCGCAGCCTGCTGGGCGAGGAAGCAGGTCAGGTTGTACCTCTCGCCGGAAAAAGCGTACTGTGCATCGTCAAGGTCACGTTCTGCCTGTTTCAGCCTCTGGTCCCCTCTCTTCCGGGATCCTGCCTCATATAATACAACACCGTCCTGTAGCGCGTTCTTAAGAAAGGTTCCATTCTGCATGGCAGCGAACTCATCCGGGGTATACACCAGGATATCCATGGCGATATGGGCATCGCGATAAAACGGCTCAAGACGTGATAGAAACGTCTTATCCGTCTCCTGAACAACAACGAGATCGAGGTCGCTGTCGCAACGAAGATCGCCCCGGGCAGCCGAACCGAAGAGAATGATCTTCCTGATCGAAGGGTCCCGGCTCCAGCGGTCGACGAACGTCTCCAGCTCGTTTTTGAGTCGCAGTTTGTGCTCACATGCGGTGCCGGGGGCAGCCATACTACTGATCGCGCCGTTGGGCGCGATAAAGGTATCGAGCGACAACCTTTATCTGAACGGACGTGACCCACCTCCCGCTCACGGTCCTCTCAAATGCTCTTCGCAGATCGTTACATCCAGAGAATCCCACATCAACATCTGACGCCGCCAGCATCGGTCGAAAGTGCCCGGAAACTGGTCCCGGAGACAAAGGATGCGGGTCTCTGGAACTCCGCACTCCAATCGATACACTCTATACACCGAAAGCCCGATACTATTCCAGAGTCTACTCTCATGGATACCCCCGCCCTCTCCGTCGTCCTTCCCGCGCTCAACGAGGAAGCCACTATCGGCGAGTGCATTAGAAAGATCCGGCGGGTCTTTGCCGACCTCGGCGTCGACGGCGAGATCATCATCGCCGACTCTTCCGACGACCGGACGGCGGCGATCGCCCGGGACCTCGGGGCCACGGTCGTCCGGCCGAAGGAGAAGGGCTACGGTAACGCCTACCTTGCCGGGCTCGCCTGCGCCCGGGGGCGCTACATCGTCATCGGGGACGCGGACAACACCTACGACTTCCTCGAGATCCCGCGCCTCCTCGCTCCGCTCGATGCCGGCGCCGACATGGTCCTCGGTTCCCGGATCCGGGGCGAGATCCGACCCGGGGCTATGCCCGCCCTCCACCGATACATCGGCAACCCCCTCCTCACCCGGCTCCTCAACCGGGTCTTTTCCACCCGGATCTCCGATGCGCACACGGGTTTTCGGGCGTTCCGGCGCGAAGCATTCGACCGGCTGAACCTCAAGACCGGGGGGATGGAGTTTGCAAGCGAGATGATCATTGAGGCGGCGAAGGCCAATCTCCGGATCGAGGAGGTCCCGATCACCTACTCCGCCCGGGTCACGCCCTCGAAACTGGAGAGTTTCTCCGACGGCTGGCGGCACGTCCGGTTTATGCTCCTCTACCGGCCGATCCCCTTCGTCATCGTCCCGGGGCTGATCTTTGCGATCTTCGGCTTCGTCCTGATGGTGCTCTTCCTCTTCCGGGGCGACGTCGAGACCTCGTTCATCCACTCCTTCATCCTCGCCGCCCTCTTCTTCCTCGGTGGGTTCCAGGCGCTCTTTGCAGGGGTCAACATCGCCGTCTACTCCGCCGTCCAGGGTTACGGTGAGGTGGGGCCGTTCATCTCCCGGCTCATGAACTACCACAGCCTCGAGTGGGAACTCCTCGCCGGCATCCTGCTGATGGCTGCCGGCGGCCTCGTCGGGTTCGGGATCGTCCGGGAATGGGCGGCGTCCGGGTTCGGATCGCTCTTCCAGGTCGCAAACGCCGTCTGGGCGCTGGCCCTCTTTCTTGCCGGGATGCAGGTAGTCTTCTCCGGGATCTTCACGAGCATGGTGCTCTTAAAGCACGGCGATGAGCAGGGCTGACATCTTCCGGGGCTGGGTGCTCTGCCTCCGGGTACTAAAGCCGCTGTTCCCTTCACCGCCGTCCGGAAGCCGGCATCTTCGCGGACAATACCGGTGTCCGCGGCGGTTTCGAGCGTACGGACTTCAGGGATCGAAGATTTCGACCGGTAATAGCATCCCGCAAAAATCCTCCGCCTTGCTCGTTGCTCCACGCACGGACTACGTCACACCCCACACGTTACTGCCGGAAAAGAACGTTTCCGCGACGTCGTTCTCCGGGCAGGTAAAAAAGGTTTCCGGGGTTATGCAGGCTTCTGCCGCTCCGCATCCTTCTTTCTGTAGCCGTCGAGGAGAACCGTCACCAGGTTCTTCACCGGGACATCCGTACAGTCGGCTATGTGGAACTCGCAGAACGGGCAGACCGTCACCACCACGTCGGCGCCGGTCTCCTTCACGGCCTCGCCGCGCATTGAGCCGAGCGCCTTCGCCTCCTCAGGCACCCCGGACCGGACGCCGCCGCCGGCGCCGCAGCACTGTGCGGGCATCTCCACGAACTCCCTGACGGCCTCGCGGAGAAGCGCCCGCGGCTGCTCCCGGATCCCCTGGCCCCGGAGAAGGTGGCAGGGGTCGTGGTAGGTCGCCCGGACGTCGAGTTTCGCCGGGGGCTCGATCCCGTACTCCGTGAGGACCTCCGTGACGTCCTTGACCTCGAACGGCGTCTCGTAATCGTTCTTCAGCGTCGCCCCGCACCCGGCGCAGATCGTCATCACGGTCGTAACCCCCCGGCGGGTGAAGGCCTCGATGTTTTTGCGCTTCAGATCCTCTATAAACGACGTCTGCCCCGTCCGGATCAGCGGCGAGCCGCAGCAGACCTGGTCGTGGGGGACGATCACCCGGATGCCGTTGCGCTTCATGACCTCCATCGCGTCGAGGGCCGTCTGCGGCACCCGGCCGTTGAACATGCACCCGACGAAGAACCCGACCTCGCCGCGGACCGGGCCGTCGGGCTCGATCACCTCCGGCACCTGCTCGAGGAACGTCGTCTTCGTCCGCTCGACGCTCCGTCCCGTTTCCTCTATCAGCCGTGCTATCTCCCGGTGGTGGGGGAGGGTCAGCCCGCGCCGGTTTGCAAGTTCCCTGAGTTTCTCGATTGCCTTGCCCGGTATATCGATCTCCTTCGGGCAGACCTCCAGGCAGCGCTTGCACGTCGTGCAGTAGAAGAGCCCCTTCTCGATGGCGTCGGTGATCCTGTCCCCGGAGTCCCGGGGGTCGAGGGCGAGGCGCATCTCCTGCCGGAGCACCGTCGGCCCGGCGAACTCCGTCACCTGGAGGGCCGGACAGGCCGAGACGCAGGAGAGGCACTCGATGCAGTCCCGGAGCGGCTTGATCGCCTCGATCTCCTCCCGTGCCGGGAGCCCTGCATCCGGCGCCGGGCAGATCCGGGCGATCTTTGCGATGACCGGGCTCATATCCACCGCGAGGTCCTTCACGACCGGGAGGTCCAGCGGCTCGACCGTCATTCCGTCGCGGGCCTCTTCCATGCAGGCGAGACCGGGCGTCCCGTCCACCCGGACGGCACAGCTCCCGCACTGCCCCGACCCGCAGCAGTAGCGGTAGGTGAGCGTCGGGTCGTGTTCGTCGTGGACCGCGTGGAGGGCGTGGAGCACCCGGGCCCCGTCGTTGACCCGAACCGTGTACTCCTCGATGTGCGGCCCCTCGTCCGCGGCCGGGTCGTAGCGGGAGACCCGGAGGGTGATCGTCTTCATGCCGCGACCTCCCGCCGCTCGATCCCTTCCCGGGCAAGCGATATGTAGGTATGGCCGAACGGCGACTTTGCCGGCTCCGTTATGACCGTTGCATCCCGCCGGACGTGGGCCCCCCGGTTCTCGGGTCGGAGGAGGGCGCACCGGACGATCAGGGACGCCGTGGTGCACATGTTCCGGACCGTACAGCACTCGAGAAGGTTTGCGGTCGATGCGGCGCGGAGCGGCTGGTCGGCGAGCCTGCGGATCTGCGCAAGCGCCGCGGTAAGGTCGGCGGCGTTCCGGAAGATCCCGGCCTTGCTCCACATCGTGAGTTTCAGGTCTCTCCTGACCGTTGCGGGACTGACCGAGCCCTCGAAATAGGCGTCAAGCACCCCGAGCACCCCGTCGATCCCTGTCCGGTCGATTCGGCCGCTCCGTGCCGGCGCCTTCCCGGAAAACTCCCCGGCACGCTTCCCGAAGACCTGCGTCTCCGCAAGCGCGTTCCCGCCGAGGCGGTTTGCGCCCTGCACCCCGCCGGCAACCTCTCCGCAGGCGAAAAGGCCGGGAATGGTCGTCCGGCACTCCGGGGTGATCCGAAGCCCCCCCATGATGTGGTGGGCGGTGGGCGCCACCTCCATCGGCTCCCGCCGGATATCCACGCCGTAGGTGAGGAACTGCTCGAGCATCACCGGGAGCCGGGTTTCGATCTTCTCCGCAGGGAGATGGGTCACGTCCAGGTAGACCCCGCCGCGGTTCGTTCCCCGGCCCTCCAGCACCTCGGTCGCGATCGCCCGGGCCACCACGTCCCGCGTGGAGAGTTCCATCCGTTCGGGGTCGTAGCGCTCCATGAACCGCTCACGCCGCGCATTGAGGAGGATACCCCCTTCCCCCCTGACCGCCTCCGTCACCAGACGGCCGCGGGCGTCGTAGGGGTAGACCGCACCGGTCGGGTGGAACTGGACCATCTCCATATCGATCAGTTCCGCCCCCGCCCGGTAGCCCATAGCGTAGCCGTCCCCGGTCCCGGCGGCGGAGTTCGTGGAGATATCGTAGACCTTCGTCCCCCCGCCGGTCGCCAGCACCGTCGCGTCGGCCCGGAAGAGCACGGGGTTCCCGTCCCGGTCGAGAGCGATAGCCCCGGCGACCGCACCGCTCTCGTCTTTTGCGAGGTCGACGACCGAGACTTCCTGGTAGAGTTGTGTGTCCGTCGCGTCGAGGCGGTCGAGGAGGGTCATGATGATCTCGTGGCCCGTCCGGTCCCCGGCGTAACAGGTCCGGGGGAACCGCTGCCCCCCGAACGGCCGCTGCGCCACCTGCCGGTCGTCCGTGACGTCGAAGACCGCACCCCACCGGATGAGGTCCGCCATCCGCGCCGGGGCCTCACGGACCAGTGCGTCCACGAGCGCGGGGTCGTTTAAGTACGCCCCGCCCTTCATCGTGTCCTCGCGGTGGGCCTCGATGGAGTCCCCGTCCCGCATCACGGCGTTGAACCCGCCTTCCGCCATCGTCGTACACCCGCCCTTCCCGGCGATGGTCTTGGAGACCAGGGCTACGTCGCCGTTCCGGGAGGCCTCGATGGCTGCCCGCACCCCGGCGCCGCCGCTCCCGATAACCAGCACATGCGCGTCCACAATCTCGTCTACAAGCATCTTATTAGCCGGTGCGTTGTATAATACCATAAAGAATTGCAGGGAACGTGTGAGCCAGAATGAGGCTTTTAATGAAATTCGGTGGCACCTCCGTCGGAGAAGCGGACTGTATCCGGCGGGTCGTAGACATTGTGGAATCGCACCGGCGGGCAGGAGACGAGGTCGCGGTAGTCGTATCGGCATGCTCGAAGGTCACCGACCAGATCATCGCGGTGGCCGACGAGGTCGTATCGAGCAGAGAGCAGCCCGAGATCGGGGCGCTTCTCCTGGAGATGCGGGCCAGGCACGTCCGGCTCCTCGCGGAGACGGCCCCCGATTACACCGATGAGGTGACGACGGTCATCGACGAACGGCTTACCCGGCTGCAGAACTTCCTCACCGCAGTCTACACCTTGAAGGAGCTGACGCCCCGGTCCCGCGATTACATCATCTCCTTCGGCGAGCGGCTCTCCGCCCCGATCGTCGCGGCCGCTCTCCGGCAGCGCGGCATCCCCTCGGTCTCTCTCGACGGTGCCGAGGCCGGGATCGTCACGACCGCCAACTACGGGGACGCCCGTGCCCTCCCGGCGAGCGAGGAGAAGATCCGGAACCGGGTCGCCCCGCTGCTCGCCGATTCCGTCCCGGTGATCATGGGCTTCATGGGAGCGACCGAGCGGGGCGTCGTCACCACCCTCGGGCGGAGCGGCTCCGACTACTCGGCCGCCGTCGTCGGTGCCGGGATCGATGCCGACGAGATCTGGATCTGGACCGACGTCGACGGAGTGATGACCTCCGACCCCCGGATCATCAAGGACGCCCGGGTCCTCGACGACATCTCCTACCTTGAGGTGATGGAACTCTCCTTCTTCGGCGCGAAGGTCCTTCACCCGCGGTCGGTCGAACCCGCGATGCAGAAGGATATCCCGATCCGGGTCAAGAACTCTTTTCGGCCCGACGCCCCCGGGACCCTCATCCTCCGCGATAAGCACCAGGAGAAGCGGGTTGTCAAGGCCGTCGCCCTGATCGAGAGAGTGGCCCTGGTCAACGTCAACGGTGCCCAGATGATCGGCCGCCCCGGTGTCGCGAAGACGATCTTCTCCGCGCTTGCGGAGCGGGAGGTGAACGTCATGATGATCTCGCAGGGCTCCTCCGAAGCAAACATCTCGCTCATCATCGACGAGTCCCACCTTGAGGCCGCGGTCGCCGCCCTTACTCCGATCGTGAAGCAGGGTATCGTGCGCGAGGCCACCTACGACCGGGACGTCGCTGCGGTCGCCGTCGTGGGTGCGGGAATGGCCGGCACCCCGGGAACGGGCGGCCGGATCTTCTCCGCCCTCGGCCGGGCCTCCATCAACACTATGATGATCTCGCAGGGCTCAAGCGAGGTGAACGTCTCGTTCGTCGTGAAGGCCGCCGACGGGAAACGGGCCCTGCAGGTACTGCACGACGAGTTCCGTCTCTCGGAGAACTGTGACGACGCGGAAGATACAAAGGAATCTTCCTGCCGGGCGAAACCCTCCGGGTTGTGCCGTGCCGAACACACCTATCGTGAAGCCGGGGTCGATATCGACCTTGAGGGCCGGGCGGTGCGGGCGCTGATCGACCGCCTCACTTATCGGAGGGCCGGCGCGTTCTCGATGCTCGGGAAGGTCGGGCACTTTGCCGGTCTGATCGACTGCGGACCCTATGTTCTCGCGCTCGCGGTCGACGGCGTAGGGACCAAGATGCTCGTCGCCGACGCCCTCCGCGACTGGCATACCGTCGGGATCGACTGCATCGCGATGAACGTCAACGACCTCTACGTGATGAACCTTGAACCGGTGGCGTTCGTCGACTACATAGCGACCGACGCCCTCTCGCCCGAGAAGATGGCCCAGATCGGTGAGGGCTTAAACGCAGGGGCGAGGCTTGCGAACATGAACGTCGTCGGCGGCGAGACCGCGACCCTCAGGGGCCTCGTGAACGGCCTCGACCTTGCGGGGACCTGCCTCGGGGTCCAGAAGAAAGAGAAGATCGTCACCGGCGAGGCGATTGTCCCGGGCGACCGGATCATCGGCGTCCCCTCAAGCGGCATCCACAGCAACGGTCTGACGCTCGCCCGCCGGATCGTCGAAGAGTGTGCTTCCTACAATACCCGGCTTTCGAACGGGAAGACCCTCGGAGAGGAACTCCTGACCCCGACCCGGATCTACCACGAGGCGCTCCGGGTGACGGCGGCCTGCCCCGTCCACGGGATGTGCCACATCACCGGCGGCGGCCTCCTGAACTTCACGAGACTCACGAAATACGGGTTCTCCGTCACCCATCCCCTGACGGCTCCTCCCGTCTTCCGCTGGCTGCAGGAGACCGGCGGCGTCGGGACCGTCGAGATGTACCGCACCTTCAACATGGGCATGGGCTATGCCTTCGTCGCCCCGGAGGAGAGCGTCGCCGCGATCCGGTCGGTCGTCCCCGATGCCCGGGTGGTCGGCGAGGTGACGGAGGAGCCAGGCGTGCGGTTCAAGGGTGTGGAGATCCGGTGAAGGGCTCGCTCTCTCTTCGTTTTTTTGAACTCAGCGCCCGAGAACCTCGGCGGGCGAGATCCTCCCGCCGGGCGTTCTCTCAAAATCGCCGTCGAACGATACGAGCACGAGGTTGTGCTCAACCGCTGCGAGGTATTGGTATGCGTTATCGAAATCGAGAAGATACAACTCCATCGTCCGGGCGAGGAGCCTCAGCCGGGCGGGATCGAGAGCGATCACCGTCACCGCGCCGTCGATGAAGAGGTCCTCGACAAAATCGCAGAAGGCCGGCGTGCCCCCGAGACGGCCGAGGATCACGCCGATGGAATGGAGCGAGAAGTCCGTGATGAACAGCCGTTCTGAAGGAACTGAGGAGAGGAATTCCTCGACCTCTCCCGACCGGTCCCGATCGAGAAGACGCTCCAGCCAGACGTTCGTGTCAAGAAGATACATCGTTTTACCCGGTGCGCCACGACAACGACTTTTTCTGCAGTTCAAGAGCGGTATAGGTGTCCCGGTGCCGCGAAAGCGCCCCGGCCCAGGTCTGCCGGAGCGGTTCGCCCTGCTTGCGCTTCTGCTTCTGGAGGAGATAGGCGATAAAGTCGAGCGCCTCTTTTCGGTGTTCGGGAGAGAGTTCCCTCACGAGTTCTTCGATATCTGCCATGACGTTCATCCCCGTAGCGTCCCCACGGGTCCGGCCGGTCGGAAGCGCCATCCGATCCGTGGGTCCGGATAGGCCCTATTGTTCAAGTGTGACAAGAATGTTTTCCTCCCATGATGCCTATCGGGATGCCTTAGTTCCGGGTGTCCGTACGGTGCTTTTGCAGGTTCGCGGTCCTGCAGATCGTTGCCTCCCTTACCGCTCATCCCCCGCCGCCCTGCTCCTCGAAGTAGTGCAGTGCGTCGGGGGCCTGCTCCCTGACCCGTGTCAGGAAGCGGTTTGTGAGGCGGGCGTCGGCCACCCGAAGCGAGTGCTGCATAGCCTGCTCCGTCTCCCTCGATAGCGCGCCCTGCCGGTCCATCTCCGCCCGGATATCATGAACGGCGTTCTCGACATCCGCTTCGTTCTCCCACTTCAGCACCGAGATCGTTTGTGCCATATCTCTTCACCTCACGGCGTCGCGTATGGGAGGAGGTCCTATTTTTAGGTTCCCTCCAGTGTACAAAAAAGAAATATTCAGGATTCGTCCCGATCAAGAAGCATCTTCTCAGCTTTCTCCCCGACAAGCGCGCTGTTTCCCATAGGGTCCTCGAGGATGACCGTGAACGGGAAGGCCACCTCCCGCGCGGAACCGATCTTCGCGAGCATCCGGAGGGCGGCCGCCCGCTCCTCGTCGCTCTCCGGATTCGCAAGCACCGTCTCCACCGCCTGCTCGAAGCGGGCGAGGACCCCCTCGACGTTGGTGACGAACCCTTCGCAGGCGGTCCCGGGCTCGACTGCGAGACCGAGCTCCGGGATCGTGATCGTTCCCGTCGTGCTCCGGGCCACCCGGATTGAGAGGTCGTCGGGCTCTTCCACCCGCATCGTCCACCGGACCGGGTCGCCCTCTCCAAGGATGATGGTGTCGGTGTGCCGGTAGCCGCAGGCGTCGCAGGCGATTGCGACAAGCAGGAGGTCCGGGAAATGGGGGATGTCAAGGCGGTGATGGACGATCTGGATCACGCCGCCGCACGCCGGGCAGGTCCCGGGGTGGCACTCCCGCACTACACGCCACCGCCGATCTTCTCACGGGAGACCTTAACGGACATCGGCGTGACGACGACGTATTTCTGGTCCCCGAGGCCGACGATGTCGCCGTTCACGTCTTTCGCCACGTCGCGGAGGTCCTTTAAGACCCGTTCGAACGTCACCTTATCCATCTTCAGCCGCCCGATATCGATAATGACGATGTTGCCGTTGTAGACCTCGTCTTTGACGCGGGGGGTATCCTTGAGGTCGGCGATGGTGGCGATCTTGACGTACATGGACGCCGGCTCCTCGCTGGTCGATCCCTCATAGGAAGCGAGATCGAGTTCCATGTATTCATCTTCGCTTTTTACGGGGTTCTTACCGAGGATACTGTCAAAGAGCTTTTTAACCATAACCAAATTGTGGGAAGAATTTTATTTAATAGTATCTTTATTTTTGCCGTCAGATCTCAAGATTCCAGAGATCGTCCCCAACGCAGTGGATGCTTTTGACCGATTTACCCTTCTCCTGCCGTTCCATATCGGCGGCATTAAAGAGGGCAATTCCGACGGCGAGCGGTTTGCCGTAGCGTTCCTCGACGACCTGCACCGGACGCCCCTCGCGGACGTCGGGCGAGATCGAGACAATCCCGGGGCGCATGGCATCCGCGCCGTTTGCGACGAACCTGACCGCGCCGGCATCGACCGTCACCCGCCGCTCGGGGATCGGGTGTTCGATGAGGCCGCGGAGGGTGGGGAAGGCCCAGGCATCGGAGGACATCAGGAGCGGCTTTTTGTCGACGAGATACAGTTCGAACGGAGCGTCCGTCTCCATCCGCTCGATCCGGTCGGATCGGAAAAGGTCGGCCGACGGACCGATCTCGTCGGCGAGCCGGTCCATGAGATCGGCTATCTGTGATTTCCGGATGACGTGACGTTTTTTTACGGTGATCTTCGACATTGTGTTCGTGACCTCGCGAAAGTATTGGTTCTCGCGTAACCGTGCGGTTATATTTAAGTAGCTTCCTCGCTCAAATATATTACTCCAGAAAAGGACGGCAAAGGGTAATCATATGACGCCAAGACCGTTGGATATTTTAGATCAGGTACTGAATCGTCAGCCCGTTATCATCAGCCTCAAAGGGGGAAGGGAGATCCGGGGAATCCTCCAGGGATACGACGTTCACATGAATCTGGTACTGGATAAGGCAGAAGAAGAAGTGGACGGCACGGTTCAGAGACTGGGCACGCTGATCGTCCGCGGCGATAATGTGATCTACATTACCCCTTCAGTTGAATAACTTCAGGTGAGAGTTTATGTCAAAAGGCACACCTTCAATGGGCAAGCGGCAGAAGCGTACCCACATCGCCTGCAGGCGGTGCGGCAAGATCTCGTTCCACGCGCAGCACAAGGTCTGTTCGGCCTGCGGCTTCGGCAGAAGCCGGAGGATCCGGAGTTACCGCTGGACGGAGAAGAAGGCCAAGGTACCGACGCACTAGAGCTGGACCATGTGTGGTATCGTTGGCATCGTCGATGCTGGCGGTGTCTCGTTTCCGCTGTATTATGCCCTGTACGCTCTCCAGCACCGGGGGCAGGAGAGCGCGGGGATTTCTACTTTTGAAGGCGCGACCCTGTACACGCATAAGGCCCAGGGGCTCGTTGCCGAGGTCTTCAACAGCCATACCCTGCAGGAGCTGCGGGGAACCGTCGGAATCGGCCACGTCCGCTACCCGACGACCGGGTCGAAGGTCCCGGAGAACGTTCAGCCGTTCAACTTCCGGTATCAGGGACTCAACCTCTCGATCGCCCATAACGGCAACCTGGTCAATACGGCCGAACTCCGGGAGGAGTACGAGCGCCGGGGCCAGATCTTCTGTACCACGACCGATACCGAGATCATCGGAAACATCATCGCCGATGCGCTCCGGACTTCAAAGAGCATGGAGGACGCCGTCCGGTTCTGCATGCGGCGCCTGCGGGGCTCCTACTCCGTCGTCGCACTCTTAAACGACACCGTCTACGCCTTCCGCGACCCGCTCGGCATCAAGCCGCTCTGTATCGGTGGCATCGACCAGGGCTACATCGTCGCCTCGGAGAGCGTGGCCGTCGACGCGCTGGACGGCACGTTCATTCGGGACGTGCGGCCGGGAGAACTTGTCCGTATCGATGAATCCGGGCTCTCTTCAATCCAGATCGCGACCGCAAACCGGACGGCCCGCTGCATCTTCGAGTACATCTACTTCGCCCGGGCCGACTCGGTCATCGACGGGACGCTGGTCTACGACGTGCGGCGTCGGATCGGGCAGAAACTCTACGATGCGAACCCCATAGAGGCCGATACGGCCTGTCCGGTCCCCGACTCCGGCATCGCCTACGCCGCCGGCTACGCCGAACGGTCCGGGGTCCCGTTTGTCGAAGGGCTGATGAAGAACCGCTACATGGGCCGGACGTTCATCATGCCGACGCAGCAGCAGCGGGAGCGGGCCGTGCGGATCAAACTCAACACCGTCAGGGGGAACCTGAAGGACAAGCGGGTGGTCCTCGTCGACGACAGCATCGTCCGGGGGACGACCTCCCGCCGGATCGTGACCATGATCCGGGATGCGGGGGCAGCGGAGATCCACCTTCGGGTCGGTTCCCCGCCGATCGTCGCTCCCTGCTACCTCGGGGTGGATATGCCGACCCGCGCGGAGCTCGTCGCGAGCGGCAGGGATACCGAGGCGGTGCGGGAGAGCATCGGTGCGACGTCGCTCACCTACATCCCGCTTGAAGACCTGGTGGAAGCGATCGGGTGCGGCGAGCAGAACCTCTGCACCGGGTGCCTGACCGGGTGCTACCCGGTGGATATCCCGGGAGAGAAGAGCTGCCACTGCGTCGTGGACTACGTGGCCGGAACCCGTCAGTCCGACCTCTCGACCTTCAGGGCCGGAAAGGAACAGTCATAGACGGTTCTTTTCCTGTTTTCCCGGATAAAGAAGCGCCATTTTCGTTTCCCGGAGATGAACCGGGCATCCCGGTTGCCCCGCGCGCCTGGCTCCCGCCCGATTTTTCAGCAAAGCAGCGCGCGATCTCGTGCGAATTCGCGCCGGACATGAAATCAATCGAAGATTGCAGAAAATTATTGAAGAAGTGAGTATAGCGAGGGATGGATTTGAACCATCGGTCTACGGGTTATGAGCCCGCCGGGATTTCCTGACTACCCCACCTCGCTTCCGATCTGTCGGGTATACTATATTGTACGTATTCGGATATAACCCTTTGTGCCGGACGGACCCCCGGTTCGCAGCCAATCTTTAATACGAGCGTAGACCATACCTCCGCTGTATGGATGAAAAAAGACCGGTGGACGACGAACTGCAACGGCTCCGGGAAGAGCGCCTCCGGGAGATGGAGGCGCGGCTCGGGGGCGACAGGGGCGGTGTCATCGAGGTCGCCGACGATACGTTCCAGGAGACCCTCCGAAAGCACCCTTCCCTGGTCGTCGATGTCTGGGCGGAATGGTGCGGCCCCTGCCGGATGGTGGCCCCGGTGATCGAGGGTCTTGCGCATGACTTTGCTGGCAGGGTGACCTTTTCCAAGTGCAACGTCGATGAAAACCCACGGATGGCGATGAGTTTCAGTGTCACGGCGATACCGACGCTCCTGTTCTTCTCAAACGGCATGCTCGTCGACCGGGTGGTCGGTGCGCTCCCGAAAGAAGCCATCAAGGCACGGGTCATGCGGGCCTTCGGCACCGGTTAGAGGGTCCCGCCCTGCCGGGCCCGGAGCCGTTCGGAGAGCCGTGCGGCCATGATAAAGTCGTTCCGGGAGAGCCCGCCGATGGCGTAGGTGTACCAGGCGACCTCCACGATCCGGCCCCGACAGATGCCGATATCCGGGACGTGGTTCTCCCGCGCGGCAAACATAGCGATCTCCTGGAGGAGCGTTACGGCGTCGTTGAACCCCTTGCAGGCGAACCGGACACAGAGATGCCCCTCTTCGAGCGACCAGGCCGGGACTTCCGGCAGGAGGTCGGCGATCTCCCGCCGGGTCAGGGGTGCCGTATCCGCGACACCCGGGCTGATCGATTCGGACGAAAGATCCATGGTGATCCCTCTCCCGGAAGAATGAAAAAGGTTCTTCTCCGGCGCCGACCTCTAACGCAGTTTTTCGATCAGGAACGCCACGTTCTCGGCGAACCGCCGGATCGTCCGCATCCCTTCTTCGTCGTTTAAGGCCTCCCCCGGCTCCAGCCCGAAGACCATGTTCCAGTAGGTCGAGCCCGGCACGATCATGTCGTTCATGAGGTAGAACATCAGTAGTTCCTGGAGCGTTGCGGTATGCCCCCCGCGTCGCGCCACAACGATCGGGCCGCCGACCTTCCGCGAGAGGAACGAGTCCGACGCCGTCGAGACCATCCCTATCCGCTGCAGCGCCGCCGTAACGTCACCCCGTGCGGTCCCGAAGTAGACCGGAGCCCCCACGATAAACCCGTCCGCCTCCCGGATCATAGTGATGATCTCGTTTACGTCGTCGTCGAGGGCGCACTCCCCCTCGCTGCAGAGCCCGCAGGCGGTGCAGGAAAGGATGCGCCGCCCTGCAAGCAGCACCGTCTCGGTTCTGAGCCCCTCGCGTTCGAGGACCTTTGCGCACGCCCCAAGCACCCGTTCGGTGTTCCCCTCGCGCCGGGGGCTCCCGCAGAGCAGCACCACGGTTCCGGTCGTCATCTCACACCTCAATCAGACGGTAGACCGCTTCCCCGAGGCCGATAGCGGCCGCGTAAGCGATCTGGTAGTCGTCGTCCGTGTAGTCCCAGACCCCCTTAAACTTGTCTTCTCCCGGCGCAAGGTTCGCTGCAAGGTGCGTCCCGGCGAACCCCTGCTGGCCGTTGATGAGGTCGATGCTCGCGCGGTCGATCGCAACCGGGTCGGTCGATGCAAGGATGCCGATGTCCGGGACGATTGCCGCGTCGCTCCAGGGCAGGCAGTCGCAGTCCGGGGTGATGTTGAGGAGGAAGTTGATGTAGCCCACCCTCCCGGGTTTCCCGCGGACGGCGCCGAGGGCGTACTCGCAGAGCCGCTCCAGGAACGGCCGGATCTCCGTCGTCCAGTCGAAATCGATCGCTCCCTCGGGACAGGCGCGCACGCAATCCCCGCACCCGACACAGTGCTCCGGGTTGAAGAGCGCCTTTCCTTCAACGACCGTCATAGCCGCCTGCGGACAGACCAGGGTGCACCGACCGCATCCGATGCAGTTCTCCCCCTCCAGGCACGGCCGGGCGGCGTGCTGCTCCGCCTTCCCCGAGGGCGGGGCGCAACCCATTCCCAGGTTCTTGATCGCGCCCCCGACTCCGGCGGTGTCGTGACCCTTGACGTGCGAGAGGATGATCATGCTGTCGGCGTCGAGGATGCTGCCCGCGATCCGGACGCTCCGGAAGTGCTTCCCGTCGACCGCGACCTCCCTCCAGTAGCCGCCCGAAAGGCCGTCGGCAACGATCACCGGGGCTCCGGCAACCGCGTAGGCGAAGCCGTGCTCGATGGCGGTGACGGTATGCCCGACGGCATCGGCCCGGCTCCCCGCGTAGAGGGTGGCGGTATCGGTGATGAACGGGCGCGCCCCCCGTTCCTTCACCTTATCGACCACCTGCCGGGCAAAGACCGGGTGCAGGTAGGTGTCGCACCCCCGCTCCCCGACGTGCAGTTTGACGGCCGTAAGGTCTCCCGGCCGGACGACCTCGCCGAGCCCGGCCGCATCGAAAAGGCGGCGGATCTTCTGAATCTTGCTCTCGTGGTGGCTCCTTGCCCTGAGATTCGCGAAGTAGACGTCTGCCATTGCTCCCCTCTCTTGTGTATTTTTCTTCTGCAGGGGATAAGAAAGATACGGCCGATTGTTCGAGACGGTGACAGCCTCTCTCCGTCATCGGTCAGGTAACCACCGCCCGTTGAAACGTCCAGCGGGCGAGGAGGTACATCACCGCTGCAAAGACCGCAAGGTAAGCGAACGATACGAAGACGTCGGCCGTGGTGTAGGCGTAGTGGGCGCCGACGGCGAAGAAGTCGTCTCCGAGGGCGAAGTAGCGGATCCCGTTGACCAGGTGCGTGAGCGGGTTGTAGAGCGAGAGGGTCTCCAGGAGAGGCGGAAACGCCTGGACCGGGTAGAGAGCGTTCGAGACGAAGAAGATCGGCAGGGTGAGGAGCGTTATTACCCCCTGCAGCCCTTCGGGGCTTTCAAGGCGCATCGAGAGAGCGGAGGAGAAGAGCAGGAATCCGAGCGAAAAGACGCCGACGAACGCGAATATCCCGAGGACCGCGAGGGCGAGCCGGGCGGCCGAAAACCCGGAGAAGAACCGCACCCCGAGGAGGGCCCCGAACACCATGATGACGCCCACCTGGATGAACGATTTCGTGATCCCCGAGAGGCTGACCCCCATCATGATATGGGTCCGGGGCATGGGGCTCGCGAGCATCTCCCGCATCAACCCCCAATTTTTATCGAAAAGGAGGCTGATTCCGCCGAAGAGGCTCGTAAAGAGGGTCGTCATCGCGATCACTCCGGCGGCCATGAAGGTGAGATAGTCGACCGGAACGACGCCCGCCGGGACCGGGATGGCCGAAGTGAACTGGTTGAAATTCGAGGACATCGCGACGCCGAAGAACGCCATCCAGAGCGCCGGCTGCAGGAGTGATGTAAAGAGCTGCGTCCTGAACCGGACGAACCGGATCATCTCCCGCCGGTAGATGGTAAGGAACTCCCACGCCGTGGTGCTCACACCCCGGTGTCCCGCAGTTCCCTGCCGGTATAATACACGAAAACGTCGTCCATCGTCGGTTTCTTGAGGTTTATGCTCCTGATAGCGATCCCGGCGCCGTGCACCGCATCGACGATCTGCGGGAGACAGCGGCTCCCGTCGGTCGAGATTGTGATTGAGAGGCCCCGGGGCGACTTCGTGACCGACCGGATCTCCCCGATCCCCCCGAGGGCTTCCCGCGCTTTTCGGTCGTCCCCGGTCTCCAGGTAGACGACATCCTCGCCGAGGGTGTTTTTAAGCTCCTCCGGTGTGCCGGAGACGATGATCTCTCCGTGGTCGATGATGCTGATCCGGTCGGAGAGCATATCGGCCTCCTCCATGTAGTGTGTCGTCAGGAAGATCGTCGTCCCGGCCCCGTTCACCTGCCGGATGTACTCCCATATCCGCATCCGCGTCTGGGGATCGAGCCCCTGCGTCGGTTCGTCCAGGAAGAGGACCGTCGGCCGGGTTAAGAGGCCGCGCGCGATCTGGAGCCGGCGTTTCATCCCGCCGGAGAGATTCTTCGTCAGTTCGTCCCGTTTAGTTTCGAGCTCCACGACCCGGAGCAGGTCGTCGATCCGCCGCCGCCGCTCGTCGCGGGGGATGGCGTAGAGCCGCCCGTGAAACTCCATCGTCTCCCGGACGGTGAGGTCGCGGTCGAGCACGTTCTCCTGGAAGACGATGCCGATGGATTTCCGGACCTGTTCGGGCGCTCGTGCGACGTCATGGCCGGCCACCCGCACCGTGCCTTTCTGGAGGGGAAGGAGCGTCGTCAGGATGTTGATGGTGGTGCTCTTGCCCGCGCCGTTGGGGCCGAGGAAGGAGAATATCTCGCCTTTTTTGACGGCAAAACTGATTCCGCGCACCGCGGCAAAGCCGTTGAACGTATGTTCGAGGTCCTGCACTTCGATGATATTGTCCTCTCCCATCGGCCACCATCCGCTCCCGTATTCCTACATACACAGCGCCGTCATATCTCCTTTTCCCTGTCGCTATGCACCGGACCGCCGGGATGTTTGCGCGGTCTCCGGGGCCTTCGCTCCGTCTCGCCTCAGGGTGCGGGTCCGGGACGGTTTTACCGTTTCGGCATCCCTCCTGCGGCCGGTCCCAACAGCAATTCAAAAATACCAGAACCTCCCCATCCCCTCTCAGAGATGGTATGCGCGACTGCGATCTTCTCCACGACAACGGCGGTCCGGGAGCCCCTCCGGTCTATAGCGCCGCTCTCGGCGCCAGCGTGCTGAAACGGGAAGAGCGGATGCTCCCGGAGAAAGAACGGGGGAGTGAGCGGCGATGACTTCGTCCCTTCGGGCGGCTGTTGCCTTCCTTGCGGTGCTGGCGCTTGTGACGGCGGGAGGCGGACTCGTGGTCGACAACGCCGATCTGACCCCGGAAGAGGTGAACCTCCTCTTTGCGATGCGGGAGTATACCCTGACTTACAACGAATATGCCGACCGTCTCCCGGGATGGGTGACCGGGCCGTTCGAGAACGAGAGAGTCGACCTCCACGTCGAGTCCCCCGATGGCGTGCTGGTCATCGGGATCACCTTCAAGGACGGCAAGATCGTCCAGTTCGATGCAAAGGGCTGCCCGGACCCGATCGTCACGGTGACCACCGATCCGGAGACGGTGGAGGAGGTCATGGTGTCCGACCGGCCGTTCGATGCCTTCCGGGCGGCGATGCAAAACGGCACCGTCACGATCAAGGGAGAGACCTTCATCGGGACGTTGCGGCTGGGGCTGGTCCGGTTCGGGTTCTGGGTAATGGATCTTATCGGTCTGTGACGGACGGAAAAGAGAGGCTCCCGGCCGGGGCGTCAAAGCCCCGCGAGGCGCATGCAGAACCCGAGGATCATCCCCGACATTGCCGATGTCGCCGAAAGGGCCGCGAGAACGGCGGCGTTCACCGCCGGGCCGATCCTGAGCGGGATGTAGGTCGGGTTGCGCTGCAGTCGTCGCACTATTCTGAACGGTTTTACGGTCGTTGAGATCGGGGGTTTGTAGCGTCGGATCCTCATGTGAACACCTCCGTGATGGATAATATTTCCTGCGTCCCGGTTGTTCCCTCGAATAATAATTCTTACGGTTTTATCTCTGCGGAGCCGGAGGCGAGCCGCCCTCGACCCCGGTGCCCGGGCCGCGACAGGTTTATCCCCTCCTCGGGTGAGGGTGTCCCCCGGATGCATCGATACGTTAAACTCCTCCTCTATGGCGTGCTTGCGTTTGCCGTCTTTGCCGGAATCAGTTTCGCCGTCGGCGGGAGGGTGAACTGGGAACTCGCGGTCGCGACGGCCGTCGGCGTGATGATCGCGTATTTCTTTGCCGCTCCCCGGCGCGGGCGGTGAGCGGGATGGCAGCGGGAGTGCGGGCGGAGTGGGACACCCTCCGGAAGGTTGTCATCCACCGTCCGGGGATCGAGATGTTTTTCGGGCTGCTGGAGCCGTATGCGGCACTTTACGAGAGGGCGTTCAGCCGCTACGAAGCGCGCCGGGAGCACGATCACCTCGAACGCACCCTCCGGGAGGAGTTCGGGGTCCGGGTGCTCCGGTTCAAGGAGACGATCCTCGATGCCGCCGACCACGACCCGGCGGTGCGCCGGCGACTCGTTGATCTGGCATACGAGACCGTCACCCTCCGGGGCGGGAAGCGGGAGGTGGAGGAGGCCCGCCGGAGCATGGCGGAGAACGCCGATGCCCTGGATTCTCAGCACTTCTTCACGCTCCTTCTCTTGAACCCGGTCATCGAGGTGGGGCGGGGAGGGGTGGATGTCCGGGTACTGGGGCAGGAGCCGCTTGCAAACCTCTACTTCATGCGCGACCAGCAGGCGGTGACCGACTGCGGTCTTGTTGTCGCCCGGCCGGCAAAACGGCAGCGGACCCGGGAACCCGGGTTCACCCGGCTCCTCTGGGAGGTCCTCGGCGTCCCGGTCGTCGGGGCGGTGCAGGAGCCGGGAACGTTTGAGGGCGGCGACTTCATGCCGATGGGGGAGTTCGCTCTCGTCGGCACCGGCGACCGGACAAACCAGGACGGGATACGTCAGTTCCTCGGCTGCGCCCCGGGGTTCGACGAGATCGGCGTCGTCCGCCAGCCCGGTCACCCGCTCATCCCGGGCGACCGGCCCGACCCGATGGTCGATATGCACCTCGATACCTACTTCAACGTCGCGGGGAGCGGCGTGGTGATCGGCTCTGCGGTCCTCCTCCGGCGGGCGCGGGTCGATGTCTACCAGAGGGCGGGCGGCGGCTACGAGCCGTCGGGCGAGGTCGCGAACCTCTACGACTACGTCCGGTCAAAGGGGTTTTCCGTGATCGACCTCTCGATCCTGGAGCAGCTCGCCTACGCCGCAAACGTCCTCTGCGTCCGGGACGGGAGCATCCTTGCAGTGGAGGGGGAACGCGTGATGCGGACGGTGCTCCGGAACCTGGAGCGGAAGGCCGCCCGCGATCCGCGGCGCTACGGACGGCTCTTTTTGCAGGCAAAGGAGGATCACCGCCGGGTCCGGAACGAGGGGCAGGTCTTCCCGCACAAGGCGGAGTTCTACCGGCACGATATCGAGGTCTGCCCGCTCCGTCTTGAAAACCTGACGGGAGGCTACGGCGGCCCCCACTGCATGACCTGCACCCTGGAGCGGGGGTAGGGTGATGCCCGGGAAGGCCGTGGTGATCGCGCTCGGCGGCAACGCCATCCTCCGCCACCGGGAGACGGGGACGGCCGAAGAGCAGTTCGCGAACGTCCGGAGGACCGTGCGGCACATCGCGGGGATTGCGGGAGACGGCTACGCCGTCGCCGTCACCCACGGGAACGGCCCCCAGGTGGGGGACATCCTCCTCAAGAACGAACTCGCGAAGGATACTCTCCCGCCGATGCCGCTCGACGTCTGCGGGGCGGAGAGCCAGGGGATGATCGGTTACTTGCTCCAGCAGTCGCTGCAGGAGGCTCTTTTCGCGGCCGGAATGGACTGCCCGGTTGCGACGGTGCTCACCCAGACCCTCGTCGCGGCTGTCGACCCGGCGTTTCAAACCCCCGAGAAACCTATCGGCCCGTTTTATACCGCGATGCAGGCGAGACGGCTCGAGAACGAGAAGGGCTGGCGGATGACGCAGATCCCGGGGCAGGGTTACCGTCGGGTGGTCCCCTCGCCGCGTCCGATAGCCCTCGTGGAGGGGGAGGCGATTGCCCGGCTCTGTTCGGCCGGAGCGGTCGTGATCGCCGCGGGCGGCGGGGGTGTCCCGGTAGTCGCGGGTCCCGGAGGCACCCTCAGGGGAGTCGAAGCGGTGGTGGACAAGGACTACACTGCGGCGCTCCTCGCCCGGCTTGTCGGCGCCGGCGACCTGCTTATCCTGACCGACGTCGAACGCGTTGCCGTAAACTACGGGCGGCCGGGTCAGCGGGACCTCCGCGAGATGACGGTTGCGGAGGCAAGGCGGCACCTCGCGGCCGGGCAGTTTCCGGCCGGGACGATGGGGCCGAAGATCGAGGCGGCTATCGGGTTCCTCGAGGCCGGTGGGGAGCGGGTGACCATCGGTTCGCTCGATTCTGCCGCTGCCGCCCTTGCCGGGCGGGCGGGGACCCGGATCCGCCGTTGACTGAAGCCGGGCCACTACTCTTATATACTACATCTTCAAAGTCCCGGCGGTGAAGGAAGGTATGGCTAATAACTTCTGGACTGGTGTCATCATCGGGTGGCTCGTGGGACTCATTCTCGGTTTCCTGTTGCCGGTCATCGGACCGCTGGTCGGCGGGTTCGTCGCCGGCTGGATCTCCGGGCGCGGGATTGGAAACGGTGCAAAGGCCGGGCTGTTTGCCGGCATCCTCGGCGCCATCATCATCGCGGTGCTGCTTCTCGTCGGCGGCACGGTTATTCTCGGGGCATTCGGGTTCATTGCAGGCCTCGGGACGTCGATAGTCCTCATCGTCGTGGCGTTCATCTACCAGGGGATACTCTCCCTGATCGGCGGTGCCATTGCCGGGGCGATCCGGCGGTAACGGACGGCAAACACCGGGGAGGGGGACCTTCCCCGGCTCTTCTCGGCCCCGGTAAGGGCGTTTTGTGCCGGTGCCGTTCAGTGGAGGGTATCGATCCGGCGTGGACGGCCGGCAGTGCCCTTATTTGCGGCGAGCGCAAATATTCCTATATTCGGGGCACGAGGAGTTGCGGTGAAGCAGGAGGACGGGCACGCGTATTCACGAAGATTTATCCTGTTACTGGTCACCGTCGTCACGTTCCTGAATCCGTTCACGGGTTCCGCAATCAACCTCGCCCTGCCTGCCATCGGGGCCGAGTTCTCCGCCGACGCCGCAATGCTCGCCTGGATCTCCAGCGCCTACCTCCTCTCGTCGGTCATCTTCCTCCTCCCGGCAGGCAGGCTCGGCGACACCCGGGGCAGGGTCACCGTCTTTCTGGTCGGGGTCGTCGTCTACACCGCCGGGTCCGTCCTCACCATCTTCACGCCTTCGCTCGACCTGCTCCTCGTCTTCCGCTTCCTGCAGGGGGCCGGCGGCGCCCTGATCTACGCAAACAGCGTGGCCCTGATCACACACCTCTACCCGCCCGGCGAACGCGGTTCCGCGATCGGGCTCAACGTCACCGCCGTCTATGCCGGGCTCTCGCTCGGGCCGTTCCTCGGGGGCGCCCTGACCCAGTACTTCGGCTGGCGGAGCATCTTCATCGCGACCGCGCTCCTCGCCGTCCCGGCCCTCTTCTACGCCGGAAAGTTCCCGGCGTTCCTGAACGAGCGGCAGCACGGAGACTTCGACTTCCCCGGCATGGTCCTCTCTTCCGCTCTGATCCTCTGCCTCTTCCTGGGCCTGGCCTCGGCGACCACCCCGACCGGCGCGGCGCTCCTTGTCGCGGCCCTCCTGCTTGGAATTGCCGCATTCCGGGTGGAGCGGCGGCAGCCCTGCCCTCTCCTCCCGGTTTCCCTCATCGCGAAGAACCGGGTCTTCGCCGCCTCGAACGGTGCCGCCCTGATCAACTACAGCGCCACGTATGCGGTCGGGTTCCTCCTCTCCCTCTACCTCCAGTATATCCGGGGCTACGAACCCGTCGCTGCAGGAACACTGCTCCTGGTCCAGCCGATCATCCAGGTCTTCGTCGCCCCGGTCTCCGGCCGTCTCGCCGACCGGATACAGCCCGGGCTCGTCGCCTCGGTGGGGATGGGGATCTCGGCTGTGGCTCTCTTCGGCTTCGCTCTGCTCGGTGAGTCGGCGCCGATCTCCCTGATCCTCGCCCTCCTGGTCCTGCTGGGTGTGGGAGTCGGGCTCTTCTCGTCCCCGAACACCACCGCCATCATGGGCTCTGTCACGAAGCGGGAGTACGGGTGCGCATCCGCGATGACGGCGATGATGCGGTCGTTCGGGATGATGCTGAGCATGGGAGCGGTCCTCGTGGTCTTTGCGGTCGTTATGGGGTCGACCACCGTTACGCCGGTGATATTCCCGGAGTTCCTCCTGAGCATGCAGTTGCTCTTCCTCGCTTTTGCGGTCCTCTCGGTTTTAGGCGTCTTCTTATCGCTCGGGAGGAATAAAGGTCGATAATTATTGTTGATTTTTAAAATCGGACACGCTTGAAACCTAAGCGAAGCGTTAACATCCCTGCCGTCGTGTGATCTCTTGAACGCATGGACCTCGTAATCGGGAAGGCCGGCGACCGGGAGATTGCCGTCGATGCTCAGGAACTGGTCACGGGAAGGACCTGTATCATCGCGCAGTCGGGCGCCGGGAAGAGCTGGGGCATCGCGGTTCTCTGCGAGCGGCTCCTGCAGGCGCGGGTGGGGTTCTGCCTCATCGATACGGAAGGAGAGTACTCCTCGCTCAAAGACCGGTTCTCCCTCGTCCGGGTCGGTTCCGGCGACGGCTGCGATGCGGATATCGGGCGGACGAACATCCGGGAACTGATGCAGGACGCGATCTGCTCCCGGACGGCGGTGATCTTCGACGTCTCGGAGATCGATATGCGCGAGAAGGTAGCGACGCTCGCCGACATCCTCTACGACCTCGAAAGCCGGTTAAGGCAGCCGTACCTCCTGATTGTGGAGGAGGCGGACAAGTTCATCCCCCAGTCCGGCGAGTCCATCAAGAAGATCGAGGAGATCTCCCGCCGGGGGCGCAAGCGCGGGCTCGGACTGCTGGTCGCGACCCAGCGGCCGTCGCTCGTGGCAAAGAACGTCCTCTCGCAGTGCAACAGCCAGATCATCGGGAAACTCTCGATTGAGAACGACCTGAAAGCGGTCGGCCTCTTCTTCTCGTCCCGGCAGGAGGTCGGCGAACTCGCGGAACTCGAACCCGGCGAGTTCTTTGTGATGGGCGGTCTCTCCCGGGAGAAGGTGCGGATGCGTTTCGGTGCGCGGGTGACGGCGCACCGGGGGCTGACCCCCCGCCTCGTGCCCGCACCTCCGGCCGAACCGTGCGCCGGGCCCCGGGAGGAACGTGGGGAACCGGAGGCGCCCCGCGCCGCCGGGGATGCGGTGGTCCCGGTTCTGCTCCGTGAGGAGGCGCTCGATCTTGCAAAAACGAAGCGAAAGCGTCGGTTCCTCTTCCTGGAGCCCGATGAACGGATCGTCTCGGGGGAACGTGTCTACCGGCCGCTCCACCGGGTGGAGGTCCGCTACATCGGCGGGCTCATCCGGAAAGCGACGAAGACGGCGTCGTTTGTCCTCGATGGCTGCACCGGCTGCGTCGTCGAGATCGACCGGGGGCTGAAGGTCAGGCCGGGGTTTTCGGACCTCCTGGGGCTCGATGAGGCCGCGGTGAAGATCGTCTCGGGACTCGCGAACGGCGGCTCGACGATGACCGAGATCGAGGCGGACACCCATCTCGCATCCGGTGTGGTGAAGAAGGCGATAAAAAGCCTCGTGGAGGCGAAACTCATCACGGAGGTGAAGACGGTGGGCGATACGGTGGTCTACGTGCCCCTGCTCGCCGCTGAGATTCCGGGCCTGCACACCCTCCGGCGGGGTACAGACCTCCCGATGGAGCCGCTCCGGGGGCCGCCCCCCGAAGCGAAGGTCACGGAGTCCTCTCTCCGGACCATCCTGAAGGGAATTGAGCCGACGGCGGAGATCGTCGGGTTCGATACGATCTACTACCCGGTCTATCTGGTCCGGTTTGCATCGGAGCGCGGGGAGCGCTCGATTCTCCTCGACGGCTGCACCGGTAAGGAGGTGTCGTTCCCGATCTCCTGACCGAAGCGCTTATCGATGCCCGAAAATAAATGGGACACTGTGTCCCTGTCGGCCCCGTGCGGCCGGTCGGGGCGGAAGGTGAAAAGCGATGGATTCATACCGATGCGCCCTCTGCGGCTACGTCTATAATCCCGCAATCGGGGACTCCGCTCACGGCATCAAGCCCGGAACCGCCTTCGAAGACCTGCCCGACACCTGGCGATGCCCCCGGTGCGGCGCGGCGAAGAGCCGGTTTAAGAAGCTTTAGAGAGCAACGGTTCGGTCCCGGGCCTCAATTGTATCTATTTTTACTTTCCGGAAGATGAGGGGCCTTCCGGGTATGACGTGAGCCATATCAGAAAACTCATATATTTCTGCTCTGAAGTAGTGTATGTCTCGGTTGTATGAGAGGAGGTAATACAACGATGCCGTCTGCCCGGAAAAAGAGGATCTACAACCCTGTGACCGGCAAATATTATGAGGTCCGGCAACACTCAAGCAAATACGGGACTGCCGGACAGATTCAGGGTTTATGGAGTTCAAAAAAGAAAAAATCTTCGAAGTAACCTATTTTGGAGGCCACAAGCATTTCTGGGAACATCTGGTTCATCGATACGAACGTTCTTGCGCACTGGGTGCTCGGTGAGGGCGGTGTCCTGAAGTTTTTTTGTGAGCAGCTGAAACTTCCTTGCGATTTTCTCAATGTCTACCTTGGACGATATCAAACTTCGTTGATGTTTATCGACGAAATTGTGCGGCAACGAAGGAACGGATTGCCGGACGAATTCTATGTCTCCGCACTGGCGACAAATGAACTCTTTTCGTCAATCCGAGTGAAGTGCGCAGTATCCTCCTGTTCAAAGGCGGCATCCCGATTTCACGGTGGAGGGACTCCCGAAATAACCCGCAGATCCCAGAAGAGTGCTACGAGCATATCTACGGATTGACGCTTGCTTCCTTCGATACACTCTTCGAGAACCATGGGATCACTATTATCCCGGAGGCCTCACCCTGGGAAGACGGCACCTACTGGTCCATATGCTCCTCGATTCTCTTTCTAATCCGGGAGTCAAAGACCCAGGACGCAACGTTGCTGACGACTGCAATCCTGAATCGGGCGGATAGTTTCGTCACTCTGGATACCCCTCTCATCCGCTCGGCGAAACAGGCCCTTCAAGAGGGGTACGGGCTGCACCTGCTCAACCCGACGGAGGGACTGCAGGCGCTCAGAGGGAAGGGCGTTCCGCAATTTTAACGCGACAACCGGCAAAATACCGGGTATCCCGTTTCACACAAACTGCATAGACTCCGTGGGCGGCAGCGCCGAAGTTCTCGTCACGGCCGATATCACAGTGGTCTCTTCCGGAGCGCAACTCCTGTCGCCCCAGTACCGGACGAGAAGAGGGGGGACGAACGCATCGATGGATATGCCGAACCGGGTGGCAAAGGCGATTTCCTCCCGGATCTCGCCGATCCCCGTCAGGTGTCCCAGTGGATCGGAACCCGGGGAAATGCTGTGCCTGCTACCTGGCAAAGACGTGGACTGCGGAAGCCTTGAAGGTGACGTAGGCCGGCTCCCCTTCGGCGAGGCCCAGGCGTGCGATGCTCTGCCGGGTCAGGACGGCGACGAAGGGCCGGCCCGCATCCACGACGACCTTCGAGAACATGCCGTTCTGCTGGACCTCCGTCACCGTCCCGGAGAAGACGTTTGTGGCGCTCGACTCGAACGGTTCCCGGGATACGATCACCTCTTCTGGCCGGACGCCGACGCAGACGTCGCCCTCGACGGCCGTGACGGTCCGGACGGTGATCGCCCCGAGGTCGATGGCCGCCTCCCCGTCCCGGACCCGTGAGACACCGCGGTAGACGTTCTCCATGCCGGTGAAAGCGGCGACGAACTCGGTGGCCGGTTTCCGAAAGACCTCGTCGGGCGTGCCGGTCTGCACGATCCTGCCGCCCTGCATCACCGCCACCCGGTCGGCGAGGGCAAATATATCTTCGAAGTGGTGGGTGATGTGGACGACCGTTGTTTTGGTCGTACGGTGGACGGCTTTCAGTTCCTTCCGGAGCCGGTCCCGGGTGACGGCGTCGAGCGCCGAGAGCGGCTCGTCCAGGAGCAGGACGCGGGGCCGGAGAACGAGCGCCCGGGCGATTGCCGCCCGCTGCTGCTCTCCGCCGGAGAGCGTCCCCGGTGTGCGCTCCAGAAGGCGGCCGATCCCGAGCAGGTCTGCGGTCTTCCGCACCGTCTCTCGTATCCGGGCAGGGTCGTCCCCCCGCTGCCGGAGGCCGAACCCGACGTTCTCCCCGACGGTGAGGTGGGGGAAGAGCATGTAGTCCTGGTAGACCATGCCGATCCCCCGGTCCCGGGGATCGGTGCGGGTGATGTTGCGGCCGTCGAGAGTGATCGTCCCTGTCTTCGGGGTGTATATCCCCGCGAGTGTCTCAAGGAGTATCGTCTTTCCGGCGCCGGTCGGGCCGAGGATGATGAAATACTCGGCGTCGGCGACGGTCAGGTCCACACCGTCGAGCGAAAATTCCCCGAGCGAGAGGGAGAGGTCCCTGATCTCGAGCATCAGAAGGCCCCCCTGCTGCCGACGGAGTAGCGCTCGAAGACGAGGAGCGACGCCACAGCGATCACGATCAGGATGACCGATGCAGCGATGGCGAGGTCGAGGTCTCCGGTCGACATGTTCAGAAAGAGCGCGATGGGCAGGGTCTCGGTCTTCATCCGGGTTGCCCCTGCGAGCATGAGAACGGCACCGAACTCGCCGATGGACTTGGACCAGGTGATGACCAGACCGGCGACGAGGCCGTTCCGGGCCAGGGGGAGGGCGACCTCCCGGAACGCGCCCCATTCGGTACAGCCGAGCGTTCTGGCGACGTACTCGTAGCGCGGGTTGATCGTCTCAAAGGCTGAGCGCACGACCCGGATCATGTAGGGCACGTTGACGAAGAACTGAGCGGCGATGATCCCGAGCGGGGTGTAGACGATATCGAGCCCCAGGGACGAGAGCACCCTCCCGAACGTCGACGGGCCGTAGAAGATGAGCAGCGCCACGCCGGCGACGAGCGGCGGGAGGGCGAGCGGGAGGTTCACCAGGGTGTTTACGATCCACCTGCCGGGGAACGAGAACCGGGCGAGGGAGTAAGCGGCCGGGACGGCCACGAGAGTGCAGAGGGCGGTGGAGACCACCGAGGTGGCGAGGGAGAGTTCGACCGCAGCGATGATCTCCGGGGATGCCAGGCTCTCGATGAGGGCCGGCAGCGGCGGGTAGGCCACGAGGCCGGCGAGGACGACGGCCATGTAGCCGATCAGGACGAAGAGGACGGTGAGAAAGAGGATTTTAAACGGGGTTCGGCGGGGACGGGCGCCCCGGTCGGCAAGCACGGCTAATCAACCTTGAAGGAAGCGCTCCGTCTCCGGATCTGCTCTACGTGCTGCGGGGTCACCCACCCGGAGGCGGCAGTGGGGACGCTGTCGAACGCCGGGATATAGGGCTTGATGTCGAGGACCGGCGTCCCGTCCAGGAGGTCGACGCCCTCGACGGCGAGCACGGCGCCGTCGATCCCGGCGAGCCTGACGACCGAGAGTCCGAGCCGGTTCGGGCGGTTGAAGTGCCGGGTGGCGAAGATGCCGTGCGGCTCCGCGCCGTCGATGAGCGGACGTTCGCTGAGTTCTTCACCGGCGGCCCGGTGGAACCGGTAGATGAGGATAAGGTGGGAGAACCCCGCAAGTGCCGAGAGCCCGTCCCGGAACTCGGGGAAGACCTCCCCTGTCCCGCGGGCGGTGGAGAAGGCCGCCTGGATAGGGGCGGCGGCCGGGTCGGAGAACGGCGTCCGGACGACGCCGATAGCCCGACAGGTGTAGTCCGTACCGATCATGGCTCAATGCCCATATACGCCGGGTCGGGGTAGGTCGGGAACCCGTGCTTTGCAAAGATCGCCTTTCCTTCGTCGGAGGTGACGAACTCGACGAATTTTTGGGCGGCGTCGGGATGTTCTGTGAAGGTAGTCGCCCCTATCGGGACGATGAGGGTGAGACCGTTCTCCTGCGGGATGTCGATGGTGTCCATCGTCCCGGGGTTTATCTGGTCCAGCGTGAGGAGCGCGGCATCGGCGGTGCCCATGTTCATCGCCACCACCACTTCGTTGATCGTCGGCGCCCGGAGGACGACGTTTGCTTCGACGGCGTCGAGGATGCCAAGTTTCTGGAAGAGTTTGTCGCCGGCTCTTCCAATCGCGGTGGTGTTCACGCCGCCGAGCGCGATCTTCAGCCCGGGCCGGGCAAAGTCGTTCACCGACGTGATGTTGTGGGGGTTCCCCTTCTGGACGGCGATCACCGGGACATGGTAGGCGACGTACCCGGGCTCTTCGACAAGGTCTTTCTCCTGTGCGATCCGGTAATCGGGTGTCCCGCCCGGAATGAAGACGTCGCCCTTTCGGGAGAGGTCCATCTGGGTGATGAGCGTGCCCGATCCGGCGAAGGTGTAATCGACACCGATACCGTAGTTCTCGGTGAACACCTCTCCGATCTCGGTCATCGCCTTCTTGAGGCCTGCGCCGGAGTAGACGAGCAGCGTGATGTTGGTGTTGTCGTCGGTGGTGACCGTGGCCGACGGCTGGGTGGTGCATCCCGCCGTACAGAGAAAGGCGACGAGGATAACGATGGCTATCAGTGTGACGGCTTTTCCTGTCATGGATATAATATCCATTTCGGCTGTATTAAAGTACTGCAATTTACCTATGTCTAATGTTAATGTTTTTTGGTTTACCCGATCTCTTTCCCATTAACAGAACCGGTCGTCCGACCGCATGGTGCGTGCGGTCTCACATGTCGCGGCAAGCCACCCGGCACGTTCGTCGGGATAGGCGTCGAACGCCGGGACGTAGGGCTTGATGTCGATGACCGGGGTGCCGTCCAGAATATCCACATCCTCGACGGTAAGCGTTGCGCCGTCGACACGGACAAGTTTGAGGACGGAAAGCCCGATAGCGTTCGGGCGGCGGGGCGCCCGGGTTGCAAATATGCCGTGGGGCGTTTTATCGAGAAACGGCACGACCTCGAGTGCGTACCCCTTCGAGCGGTGGAGGTGGTAGAGGAGGATGACGCGGGAGAACCCTTCGAGGTCCTTTAATCCGGCGGTGTAGGCCGGGTCGAGTTCGATCCTGCCCCGGACGCCCCGGGCGCCGATGGGCTGGATCGGCATGTCGCGCGGGTCCTGGAAGGGGGAATGGACGGTGCCGATGGGGTTGAATACGATCTCTGTCATGCGTACCACTCTCCGGGCGGGACAAAGAGGGTTTGTGTTCGGGCAGGACCGCGGGGAATGGTATCGCCGGCTGTATGAACCCATGCCTCTCCTCCGGAGGACCTGTCGGGCGGTTTTATCGGAAATGGGAAGCAGACCCGGGATGGCGGCCGATGTCCGGGCGTTGATCTCCACCGGAAGCCTCCGTTGCCGTCCCCCCTCTCCGGAACTCCTAAAGAAAGAGTTAGCGGCTTCTCGCCTTTGCGGCGGCGATCCGGCTCCGGAGGTCCCGTGCGGCGGCGGTGACATCGTCCTGCCCGACGACCGCTGAGATGACCGCGACCCCGTCCGCCCCGGCGGCGATGACGTCGGCGACGTTCCCCGCGGTGATCCCGCCGATGGCGACGAGCGGGAGAGAGACCGCGGAACGGACCGCCGAGAGGGTGGCGAGCCCGTGGCCTGGCCCCGCATCGTCCTTCGACGTGGTCGAAAACGTCGGGCTGAGCGCCACGTAGTCGGCCCCCTCCTCCGCGGCCAGGACCGCCGTGGCGACGGACCCGACCGATGCCCCGACGATGAACCCCGGCGGGGCGAGACGCCGGGCCTGCTCTATGGGGAGGTCGGTTGCGCCGAGGTGGACCCCGTCGGCGCCGGCCGCGAGGGCCACGTCCAGACGGTCGTTCACGATGAAGAGCGCTCCTGCCTCCCGGGTTACCTCGCGGACGGCGACCGCCGCATTGAAGAAAGACCGGCCGGAGAGCCTCTTCTCGCGGAGCTGGACCACGTCAGCGCCGCCGGCGACGGCGCGGCGGGCGATCTCCGCGTGGGAGAGGCCGCGCCCGATTTCCTCGTCGGTGATCACGTAGAGGTCATACGCCATCACAACTCCTCGATCCGCGCGTGCTCCGCGAGGTCCCGGGGCTCAAGCCCGGCGAGTTCATCGAAGAGCGCCGTCCGGAACGAGTAGGGGCCGCGCGCTCCTGCCATAGCGGCCCGCTCCCCGGCCCGGCCGAAGGCTGCAAGCGCCGCCGCCGACGAGACCGCGTAATCGTCGGCGACCGCGGCGAACGCCCCGACCATCGATGCGGCCATGCACCCCGTCCCGGAGAGGCGGTCCATCGCCGGGTCGCCGTTTCTGACCAGGTATGCCCGTTTTCCATCGACGACGATATCGACCTCTCCGGTCATCGCCACCACGGTCCCGGTGACCCGGGCGCACTCCCGCGCCGTCTCGACGGGGTCGCCTGCAACCCCGCCGGAATCGACCCCCCGGACGCTCCCGCCGGTCCCGGCAAGGACACCGATCTCCCCGGCGTTCCCCTTCAGGACGGCGACGTCGAGGGCCTCGAGGAGACGCTGCACGGTCCCGGTCCGGAACGTCGTTGCCCCCGCACCGACCGGGTCGACGACGACCGGGATGCCGAGTTCGTTCGCCCGGCGGCCGGCGATGAGCATCGCCTCCACCTGCACGGCGGAGAGCGTCCCGATGTTGAGGACGAGAGCGCCGGCGGCGGCGACCATCTCGGCGACCTCCTCGGGGGCTTCGGCCATCACCGGGGCGGCCCCGGTGCAGATCGTGATGTTCGCACAGTCGTTGATCGTGACGCTGTTCGTGATGTGGTGCACCAGCGGCCGCCGCTCCCGCACGGAGGCGAGGAGACCGGCGGGGACCGTGCCGTCCATGAATGTTGCCGGGGATTTCTTCATCATATCTGCCGTTATCTGTTTGGATCGTACTCCAATAAAACACCCGTCGTCCGGCACCACGCTATGGAGCCGGGGCGGCATCGTCATCGTTGCCCCTGCTTTTCGGAGCGTCTTCTGCATCCGCACCGCGCTACGACGCGCCGACAGGGTAGACCCAAGATTCGCAAAGTGGCCACGGATGATCAGTCGAGTCCTGGGGCTCTCCCGGTTCATTGCCGCTGCAGCGAAGCGGTAGTCCCGTTCACCCCTCTCCACACCGCACCGCCATGGACGGCATACCGGGGGCGGATAACTATATAGTTTTGAAGGCCGTACTATAGTTTTGTATGTACTCGCGGATCTACACCGACGGGGCTTGCCGAGGCAACCCGGGCGACTCCGCGTGGGCGTATGTCAGATTCGACTCTTTTGACGCATTCTCACGGGTGATGCAGGATTCCGGCTACATCGGCGTCGCAACGAACAACGAGGCCGAGTACTGGGGCATCATCCACGCGCTTCGCTCCCTGGCGGAACACGACCCCAGGAAGAACGTTGCCCTTTACAGCGATAGTCAGGTGGCTATCCGGCAGATCACCGGCGAAAGCGTGTGTACGTGCCGTACTCATCTGCGGCTTCGTGAGCTCATTGCCGACCTGGTGCAGCAGATAGGGCATGAGAGAGTTCGTTTCTGCCACGTCCGACGGACGGAACCCGGCGTACAGATTGCCGACCGACTCTGCAACCAGACCCTTGATAGAGTTCTGACGGGCACACCATGGCAATGATACGGCAGGCGGGGCGCTACGGTGCGTAAGAAGGGTATATGCAAAGGAATGAATGCACCGTTGGAAAATCGGGACGGTACATGGACCGTTGTGAAACCCGGGCATTCATCATCGCGTTTCGTCGCTTCCGGCTTTGCGAAGGCGGGCCTCCCGCCACGGGATGTCCATAGCCGAACCGGACCAACCCCGGGAAGAGGTTCACGGCATTCGGGGAGACCGGCTACTACGGCCCGTGCCCGGAGAGTGAAAAAACCGTGTCGCGTAAGGGATCGGCTCGGCACGTATCCGGTCGATGCCGTCATGCCCTTCGTCTCCGACCTCTCGGAGCGAGTCGGGAACCGGCACCATGTTCGATTCGAGGGCGTCCTCGTCAACATGGCTTCCGATCGGATGCGCTGCTTCCTGTATTCGGGGACAGTCTGTATTTGTTGCGGACTCAAAGCCCGGTACTTCGCTCTGGAGCGGTTCTGCGAGGCTGACGAGTATCGCCTGAACCTTTACGGGATCAAAAACGGGAGAGAGGTAATGTTCACGAAGGACCATATCGTCCCGAAGTGCAAAGGCGGCCCCTCCTCCCTTGAGAATTACCAGACGATGTGCGAGCACTGCAACAGTGAGAAGGGTTGCGGGATCGAGACCCCGATACTGCAGATGAGCGCCGTCCCACTCTTCGATACCTCCTCCATGGAACCCATCCGGATGACGTGGTCCGCGGGAACCGCTCCGTGAGCAGTTGACGGGTGTCCACTCACCGTCGGAGGAAACCCCGGACCTTCCGCGACTTCGCCCCGGGCCATGGTCCGACAGTTCCCCTTTCCCGGGGTCACCTGCGGGGGCCGGTGTGTGGGAGATCGCGCGAGCGCCGGCACGGTTCACCCGGTGGCCTGTCTGTGAAAGGCTCCCCTCCTTCCTTTTACTGCGGACGCAAGCAACGGCAAGCGACGTGGCTAACCCGGGACGGCAGTAACCGGCTCCAGATTGGCCGGACATAGAGCAAGGATCGGATAGCGGTGAAATTTCCAGGTCAAACCATCAAAAATGGACGCCGAGGGGGAGATTTGAACTCCCGAGGTGCCGAACACCAGTGGCTTTCGAGGCCACCGCCTTCCCGGACTAGACTACCTCGGCACAGAATCAGCCTACAGTATTTGGGCTCTTCGGCTATAATGGTATCGCGATAGCCTCGCGGGGCTCACCTCTATCACGGAAGGAAGCCTGCCGCAGAATAAAAAGGATCGAAGAAGAAGGGCCGGAAAGTGCCGGCCTCCTCATGCGGTCAACTTACTGTGCGCCCGCTGCGCCCGCCTTTTTTCCGGACTGGGTAACCATCATATCGTCGACGCGGACGAGGAGCATGGCCGTCTCGGTCGCGCTCTTGATCGCCTGGGTCTTCACCCGCAGGGGCTCGATGACGCCGGCCTCCCGCATATCCATAACCTCGCCGGTATAGACGTTGAGCCCGGTGTGCTTCGCGCCGTCGGCGTGGGCCTTCCTCAGGGCGACGACCTTGTCGATCGTGTCGAACCCGGAGTTCTCCGCAAGCGTCCTCGGAATGACCTCGAAAGAATTTGCAAACGCCTCGATGGCGAGCTGGACCCGGCCGCCGACGGTTGCGGCGTAGTCGCGGAGGCGTATCTGGAGTTCGGTCTCCACCGAGCCGCCGCCGACGAGGAATTTGCTGTCCTCGATGGCGTCCTGAACGACCCTGGCTGCATCGTAGACCGCCCGCTCGAGTTCGTCCACCAGGAGTTGGGAGGTGCCCCGCAGAAGGATCGTGACGGCTTTCGGGTTCTCGCAGCCGGAGATGACGGTGAGATCGGCGTCGGGGACTTCCTCGGCTGCTTCCGCGTGGCCGAGCGTCGCCGCGGTGAGTTCGTCGGGCTTGTTCACGATAGTGCCGCAGAGCGCTTTCGCGGCAAACTTCATATCCTCTTCCTTCACGTCTTCAAGGGCGTAGACGCCGTGCTTCGCGAGGTAATACTGCACCGCGTCGGCGATCCCTTTCTGGCAGAGAACGACGTTTGCGCCGGAGGCAACGACCTGCTCGGCGAGTTTCCGGAGTGACTCGCGTTCCTGCTCGGTAAACGCCTTCATCTGGTCGGAAGTAGTGATCTTGATCTTCGACTTCACCTGAGTCTTCGTGACCTCGAGCGGCTGGGCGAGCAGGGCCACTTTAACGTCCGTGACCGCATCAGGCATCTGCTCAAAGACACGCTTCTTGTCGATGACGACGCCCCGGATCAACTTAGCGTCGCGCATCGTGTCGCCGACCTGCTTCTTGATCTTGACGTCGTCCTCGTCCACGGAGTAGGTGCCGTCGTCGTTCCTGACGGCGACCTGCCGCACCGCGTCCACCACGATGCCGGAGATCTTCTCCTTGGCCGCTTCGATGGACTTGCCGGTCATGGCGGTGTCGGCGAGTTTGAGGAGATTCTCGCGGTCGTCGAACCCGACCGTGATGGCCAGTTCGTCGAGGATCGAGAGGGCCTGTTCCATGCCGAGCCGGTAACCCTGCGCGATGATTGTGGGGTGAACCTCCTGGGCGAGCAGATCTTCCGCCTCCTCCATCAGCGATCCGACGAGCACGGTCGCGGTCGTGGTGCCGTCGCCGACCTCGTCGTCCTGGGTCTCGGCAACCTCCACGACCAGCTTGCCGCCGGGGTGCTGCACGGACATCTCGTGCAGGATGGTTGCCCCGTCGTTCGTGATCACCACATCACCGCTGGAGCTGACCAGCATCTTGTCCATTCCCCGGGGACCGAGCGTCGTCCGAACGGCGGCCGCAATTGCCTTTGCGGCCATGATATTCGAGCGCTGCGCCTCAAATCCGCGCGTACGTTCAACGTTGTCCCGCAAAATAACGATGGGCTGTCCAGCAAGCATTGTATAATCCTCCTTTGTTCGTTAGGTTTGTTCAGAGGTTCTATATATATTCGTCGATAGACCCCGGTCCTCCCCGGGTGCCCGGGCCTATCGGTATGGGTGGATCGCCCATCGGCTGGCGCTCCGCGCCCGTCGGCCGTGATGGTGCGGTCACCCGAGCCGCGATATCGTAAAGAGTGACTGGACCGGGACGCCGTCGATCTCCCGGACGCCCCGCTTGTCGAAGAGTGACCAGACCGCCACCGGCATGGCCCCGTGCTGCCGGAGGAACCCTATCGCTTCCGCAAGCGTCGCCCCGGTCGTGACGACATCGTCGACGATGATGCAACGCTGCCCGGTGATCGTGGAGAAGGTGCCCGAGAGGGACCCGGTGGGCGTCTCGCTCCGGCTGTGCTTTGCCGGGAGGTAGACCGCGAGTCGCAGCCCCTCCTCTGCGGCGATGAGGGTCGCGAGCGGGACGCCCGAGAGCGCGACACCGACGATCGTCTCCGGGAGTTCTCCCGGAGGACGGACGGCTTCCCCCTCTCCGAAGTAGAAGAAGCGCCTGAGCATCATCATTGCCATATCGGAGAGGAGCATCCCGTGGCTCCCGACTGCCGTCCAGTCGATATGGACGTCTTTTGGGGCCTCCATGCCTTTTTGCTGGGTGAGCAGCCAGGTGACCGTCTCCATTGAGACGCCCAGTTCATCGGAGATCTGGCCGGGGGTGTGCCCGTCTGCCTGGAGCGCCTTTGCCTTCGTGATCAACTCTTCAAGGGAGGACATGGAGAAGAGATCTCCAAGTAATCTATTTAAGTTTTCTTTTGATCGGTGCGCCGCAGACCGGGCAGTCGCCGGGCTCGCGCCAGTACCGGCCGCACCCGCTGCACCGGTAGCGCCACCGGATCGCCCGGGCCGGCCGCTGCCGGATGCTCCGGGTCTCGATCCCGAGGCGGTGGGCGACGTTCTGGACCGCGAAGTCGTCGGTGACGAGGACGGCCGAGAGTTCCAGTGCCAGTGCGAGGATCTCCCGGTCGGTTGCGGAGAGCACCCCGGCATCCCCGGTCCGGGCCGCAGCCTCTTCCACCCGTGAAAGGTCCTCTTTGCGGGGCTCCCGGACGAGGAGCCCCGTAGCGGAGAGCGCCTCGAACCGGCACTTCGCGTGGAGGTCCCCGAGTTCTTCGACAACCGACGGGGTAGTCCAGGCCCGGCCGACGACCGGCACTTCCGAGAAGAAGACGGAGGCGTCGAGGACCAGCGTCATGCTGAGAACTCCACGGTCCCGTTCTCCCGGCATCGGACCTCGTAGCCGAACGCCGACAGCAGCCAGCAGGCGGTCTTTGCGTGCATCGAGAGGGTGTGGGTGCTGTACTCCCCGCCGTAGCACGCAAGGTAGACGAGGAGCTGGTCGGCGAGGTGGACGTCGACCGTGCCGGGGCTGCGGACCTCGCGAACAAGGGCCCGGGCGGCCGCCCGGCCCACCTTCTCGGCGGGAAGCCCTCTCTTTCCGAGAGCGACGGCACCCTTCGCCCCGCTCCATACGGTGACGGAACTCCCGGTGCTTGCCCCGCCTTCCCGGGGGTCGAGGGTTGCAGCGCAGGAGAGGTTGAGTTCGCTCTCGATGAGAGCCCGGGCAGCGGCAGCCTGGCGCTCCGCGACATGCACCGGGAGGCCCGCCGAGCAGGAGACGATCCCGCACTCCTGCTCTTTCGCCCCGATCACGATCGGGCCGGGGCGGCCCGGCTCCACCCGGACGTGCACCCGCCCACCGCCCTCCGGGTAGTAGCCGCGTTCGAGCACTTCGGTCTCGACCGTGGCCCCGGCGCGCCGGAGCACCGGCGCGAGGACGTACTCCAGGTAGTCGATGGTCGGGCTCCACGTCACCTCGGTCCCGCCCGTGACCGTGATGCTCCCGCCGGCGTGGAGGGCGACCGGGAGCCACGCCTGGAGGATGAGGGGGATGCTCCCGGCGGTCCCGGGGTCGATCGCGAGATCGGCGCGCCGGAGCCGGCCCGGGATAAAGGTGATTTCGCTGCTCCGGACGACGAGCCCCGTGCATTCGGCGTCGCAGGCTCCGGCGACCGCCCGGACCGCGGCAACGTGCTGGGGGGCGAGCCCGGGATTCTGCCGGTTCTGCCGGATCCGGGTGACGGTGACCGGGGTGGCGGAGATCGCCGACACGGCTACTGCAAGGCGGAGGACCTGGCCGCCCCCTTCGAGGTAAGACCCGTCAATGGTGAGCATCTTCTCTGATCGCGGTGGCGATGGCGTTCGCGGCCGATATGAAACTTGAGGCGTTCTCGTAGGTGTCGCTGGAGACGACCGAAGAGATTCCTGCCGCCCGCAGGCGGGTGTAGGCCCCGCTCGTGAACACCCCGTGAACGCAGGCCGCGTGGATGGACACCGCTCCCTGCTCCCGGAGCATGCAGGCGGCGGTCGCGAGGGTCCCGCCGGTGGATATGATGTCGTCCACGATGACGGCCTCCCGCCCGTCGACGTCGATGGATTTCGGGGCAATCCTGACCTCTTCACCCGAGAGCCGGGTCTTTTCGAGGTGGTCGCAGTCCCACTCGCCGACCGCCGCAACATTGGCCGCAAACGCGGTCGCCCCTTCGTCCGGAGCGAGGATCAGGGGATCATTCAGGTTCAGGTCGCCAATGTATCCGCCGACGGCCGACGCGATAGTGACGTTCTCCGCCGGAACGCTGAAGAAGTCCAGTACGCCAGGGTCGTGAATATTGACCACAAAGGCCCGCTCGATGCCGGCCGAGAGGGCTCGTGCGACTGCCCGGGCGCTGATCGGCTCGCCCGGAAAGAAGCGCCTGTCCTGCCGGGAGTAGCCGAGGTACGGGACTATCAGCGTGGTCCGCGATTGATCAGCGGCATCGATCGCAAGAAGGGTCTGCACGAGCATATCGTTATCCACGATGCTGCTGACGATCAGGGTCTCACCGTCCAGTTCTCCGCACCGAAGATACATCTCGCCGTCGGGAAACCGGGTGAATTTTGTTTCAACCAGAGGAACTCCCAACTTTTCGGCAATACGAGCTGCCAGGACCTGGGACCGTTCTGTACTGATTATTCTCATAGGTCACCTTTGCTAGAAAGTATTTGAACGAGCATGAATAAATTATATAAGTATCAGTGCAGCAAAGAGGTAAACTCAACGATGGATTCAACAGTTTCAAACGAAATACCCAATATCGAGCTCACGAACGACGAATTGACGGATACAGACGTCTTTTCAGGTCTTGAACTGAGTACATCGTCGGATATTGAAGTACCTCCGCATCTCATCGATCAGGTTATCGGCCAGGAACACGCTGTCGAGGTGATCCGGAAAGCTGCGGTCCAGCGGCGGCACGTGATGATGATCGGCACTCCCGGAACCGGCAAATCGATGCTGGCGAAGGCCATGGCCGAACTCCTCCCGAAAGAGGAACTCCAGGATATTCTGGTCTACCCAAACCCCGAGGATAACAATAACCCCATCATCAGGACCGTGCCTGCCGGCCGCGGCAAGCAGATCGTCAATGCGCACAGGGCAGAGGCGAAAAAGAAGATCCAGATGCGGAGCACTCTCGTCATGCTTCTGGTCGTCGGTATCATCGGCTACGCGATCATCACCTACCAGTGGCTCATGGGCATCATCGCCGCCGCCTTCGTCTTCATAGCGCTCCGGTACTCGATGCCCCGCGAGGAGGCAATGGTCCCGAAGCTCCTGATCTCCCATGACCCCAACACCTCCGCGCCTTTTGTCGACGCCACCGGCTCGCACGCAGGCGCCCTGCTCGGTGATGTCCGGCACGACCCCTTCCAGAGCGGCGGTCTTGAGACGCCGTCTCACGACCGTGTCGAGGGTGGAGCCATCCACCGGGCACACGGTGGAGTTCTCTTCATCGACGAGATCAACACCCTCACTCCGCACTCCCAGCAGAACCTGCTGACCGCGCTTCAGGAGGGCTCGTTTCCAATCACCGGCCAGAGCGAGCGCTCAAGCGGCGCGATGGTCCGGACCGAACCGGTCCCCTGCCGGTTCGTGATGATCGCCGCCGGCAACCTCGATGCCATCCAGGGGATGCACCCGGCGCTCCGGTCGCGTATTCGCGGCTACGGTTACGAGGTATACATGCGCGAGACGATGGAGGACACCCCGGAGAACCGGAAGAAGTTCCTCCGGTTCATCGCCCAGGAAGTCAAAAACGACGGGAAGATCCCGCATTTCGACCGCAGCGCCATGCTCGAGGTGCTCCGGGAAGCCCGGCGCCGCTCGAACCGGAAGGGTCACCTGACCTTAAAGCTCCGCGACATGGGCGGACTCATCCGGGTGGCGGGGGACCTCGCCCGGCAGGAAGGGGCCGAGGTCACTTCGGCACGGCACGTCATCGCCGCGAAATCGGCTTCTCGCTCGATAGAGGACCAGATCTCCGACGAGTACATCCGGCAGAGCCGCGACTACGACCTCGCCGTCGTGGAGGGCACCCGAATAGGACGGGTGAACGGGCTTGCGGTGATGGGAAACGACTCCGGTTCGGTCCTTCCGGTGATGGCCGAAGTGACCCCGAGCCAGGGAGCGGCCGGCACGGTCATCGCGACCGGGATGCTCAAAGATATCGCGAAAGAGTCGATCACGAACGTCAGCGCGCTCATCAAGAAGTTCACCGGCAGGGATATCCGGAACATGGATATCCATATCCAGTTCATCGGCACCTATGGCGGTGTGGAGGGCGACTCGGCTTCCGTGACGGTCGCGACGGCGGTGATCAGCGCCATCGAGAACATCCCGGTGCGCCAGGACGTTGCGATGACGGGGTCGCTCTCTGTCCGGGGCGACGTCCTCCCCATCGGCGGCGTCACCTACAAGATCGAGGCGGCTGCAAAGGCGGGGATCAAGAGGGTGATCATCCCGCGGTCGAACCTGGAAGACGTCCTCATCGAGGACCGCTACCGCGACATGGTCGAGGTGGTGCCGGTCGAACACATCGACGAAGTCCTCCGGAACGCGCTCGTGCCCGAGAACCGCGAAGGGTTCCTCTCGAAACTCCGAAAGTTGACGGTCAACCCGACGACCGGCGGCATCTTCGATTCGAACGTCGGGCGTTCCCTGATCTGATGCCTATGGTTGATGTGCGCTACTACGACCTTCGGTGCGTGCGGGGCGAGAACACCCTGATCGATATCGACAACGGGGTGGTCGAGTCCGCAGGCACCTCATTCTTTGACAGAACCGTGGTCCGGGTGCTGGGGCAAAAAGGCTGGGGCGTCCTCACCCGCGATCACGTCGATATCGATTCGAAGCGTGAGATCGATGCCCTCGTCGAGGCGGCGGCCCGCCTTGCGGCGGTCACAGAGGACCGCCTCGACCTTGCGGATGCGCCGCGCGGCATCCTCCCCGTCCCCCCTCTCGGGGAAGACCCCCGGGACGTCGACCTCGAGGAGAAGACCCGGCTGCTCGCCGGGATCGAGGCGTCGGCACGGGTCCCGGAGGTCGCCAACACCCGGGCCCGCTACACCGAGGGGATCGACTCGGTCCGGTTCCTGGATTCAAGCGGGAATGAGGCATCCTACGAGGCGACCCGGTCCGGGTTCTCGGTCCTCGCGATTGCGTCCCGAAACGGAGTGATGCAGATGGGGAGCGAACGCGACCACGTCATCACCGGGTTCAACCTCCGGAACAGGCAGGACCTCGGGCGGAAGGCGGGCGAGATCGCGGTCTCGCTGCTCGACGCCAGACTCGCAAAGGGCGGGACCCGACGGGCGGTGCTCGACCCGGAACTCGCCGGCGTCTTTACTCACGAGGCGGTCGGCCATGCGAGCGAGGGGGACCTTGTCCGCGAAGGCGCATCGGTCCTTAGCGGGAGGATCGGGGAGCGGATCGGGCGCGAGGGGCTCGTCATCGTCGACGATCCCTCCCTCCACGAGTTCGGGTTCATGCCGGTGGACGCCGAAGGCGTGGCGGTGCGGCGGACCGAGATCATCCGCGACGGCGTCCTCTCTTCCTACCTCCACAACCGGGAAACCCTCGCGGCGGTCGGGAACGGCGTCGCCGGGCACGCCCGGGCCGAACACGGGGCGCCGCCCATCGTCCGGATGAGCAACACCTTCATCGAGAACGGCGATGCGGCCTACGACGAGATCCTTGCCGAGTGCAAAGACGGCATTCTGCTGATCGGGTCAAGGGGCGGCCAGGTCGACCCCGGCCGGGGCGTCTTCCAGTTCAATGCGGAGTACGGTTACCTGGTCGAGGGCGGCGAGACGACCGATATGGTCCGTGACGTCTCGCTTTCGGGCGAGATCCTCTCGACCCTCCATAACATCGTCCTCATCGGGAACGACCGGAAGATGAGCCCGGGATACTGCGGCAAGGGCGGGCAGAACGTCCCGGTAAGCGACGGAGCGCCCCATCTCCTGCTTGAAGGCGCAATCATCGGGGGGCGCGGAGAATGAACGGCGAAGACCTTATCGAGAAAGTTCTTCGGGCGGGTGGACGCGCGGCCGACGAGGTCGAGGTCTTCTACGTCCGGGAAGAGAGCGTCGGCACCGATATCAAGAAAGGGATCCTCGGCGCCGCCGAGGAGTCGGAGGCCTGGAGCATGGCCGTCCGGACGATCAAGGACGGCCGGATCGGGTTTTCAAGCACCGGCGACCCCGACCGGTGGAAGGAATGCCTGGACGCGGCGCTTACAAGCGGGCGGATGGCCACCCCCCAGCAGTGGGGCGGTCTCCCGAAGCCGGCCGAGATCCCGGGCGCGGCACCTTCATCGGACCCGGATCTCGTCGTTGCGGTGGAGGACGCGGCGAGGATGGTCGACGACCTCCTGTCCGGTGCCGCGGAGCACCCGGTGGATGTCGTCGGCGGGTCGGCGGATCTCGCCCGGGCGTATCTGGCGGTTGCAAACACAAGCGGCGTCTTCTACGGCATGGACCGGACGGCGGCGTCGGTCTCCCTTGAGACGATCCGGGAGCAGTCCACGGGCTACGAGTTCGATGTCTCCCCGTTCCGTGCCGATATCGACGCCCGGTCGGTCGGGGAGCGGTCTGCGGACCTTGCCGCACGCTCTCTTTCCGGCCGCGATATCGAGACGGGCCGCTACGACGTCGTCCTCTCCCCGATCGCGGCGGGAAGTCTCCTCGGGCAGATCCTCCTCCCGGCCCTCTCCGGGCGGAGCGTGAAGGCCGGCCGGTCGCCTCTTGCGGATAAACTCGGCGAAACGGTCTTTGATGAGAATCTCTCCATCTACGACGACCCGTTGGCCCCCGGCCTCGGAAGCACCGCCTGGGATGCGGAGGGCGTCCTCACCCACCGCCTGGATTTCGTGGAGCGGGGTGTGCTCAGACTGTTCGCCTACGACCTCAAGACCGGATACCGCTACGGCGAAGAGAGCACGGGAAGCGCCGTCCGGTCCAGGAGCGGGGTCCCCGACATCGGGTTCCATAACCTCTTCGTCGACGGGCCGCGGATGAAGGATCTCGGCGATGAGCGGGCGGTCTGGATCCACGATGTCGTGGGCGCCCATACCGCAAACCCGTTCTCCGGCGACTTCTCGGTGGAGGTCTCCAACCCCTTCTGGATGGAGGGAGGGGACCTCGCCCGCCCCATCCGGACGGCGATGTTCTCCGGGAACGTCTTTGAGATGTTCCGGGAGATCGGGGGGCTTGGAAAAGATGCAAGGCGCGTCGGACGGTTGACGATTCCATCAATACGATTAAATAACCAGCAGATCATTGGTAAATAGATGATGGAAGAGATCCTTGCCATCCTTCTTGCGGTTGCAATAGCCGCCGCGCTCTACTATCTGATGAAGAAGGCCCTGACGCTTCTCATCAACGCCGTCGCGGGGCTCGTCACGCTCTGGCTCCTGAATTACTTCAATATCCTCGCGTGGTTCGGCGCCCCCGACCTCCAGATCAACCTGGTGACGATCCTCATATGCGCCCTCGGCGGGCTCCCCGGCGCCCTGGTCCTCGTCCTGCTGCATCTCGTGGGGATCACGATCTGAGAGGGCCTCCCGGACACTTCTTCTTTTCGGCGGCCGGGTTAATCCCCGCCGTTTCAAGGGGGGCACACTACCGGAGACCCGATCATACGGGTTTCTCCAGTGCTTCCCGCGGACTAGTGCATCGTGCCCCCTAATTTTAGGAATTCTGATGCGCAGGAGCGCATCAGTCACTTTCGATTGATCGCACTGGCACGGCTTTCCATGGCTATCGCCCCGCACTGCCCCCGTCCCGATGGCGGGGGAGGAGCGCTGAAAGCGCGGGCGGGGTGGGTGAAACAGGGGAGGCATGCCCGGGGTGAGTCCTCATCCCTTCATCGGGCCCACATTCATATCCGATTCAGCGGAACGAACTTTGGCATCTTCGCGTCAGGCAACCCGGGACGAAGTATGGTTCCACACAGATGGTCGTGCTATGGAATTCATAGTATTAAATGACCATGAGCACTAGAAGAGAATCGCTTCCGAGTAGACCATGATCTTGTCCTGGAGGATCTCAAACGGCTTGATCTCGCGCGAATGGGCCGACCGGCGCATCTTCGCGACCTCAAGGGCCAGGTGCACCTCGGTGAGCCCCGGAGACCGGATACGGTGAAGGAGGATCACCGCATCCGCCAGGTACTCGGCAAGTCCATACTTGCTCTCTTCCGGGTTTGCCGTGTTGGCCTCGCTCGTTAGCATCAGGGTGCAGGCCTCGTCCCGCATTATCTCGATGAACCCGAACATCTCCCGCCGCCGGACGGATGCGTCCTCAAAGAGCCCCTCGAAGAGCGATATCGGGTCGATAATCACCCGTGCGGCCCCGAAACTCTTGATGAGTGAAGAGAGTTCGCTCTTGATGCTGTTGATAGCGAGGTTGAAGTCGGTTGGGTCCAGCCTCACGAGGTACAGCCGGTCGTCGAAAACCCCGGTATCCCACCCTTTCTGCGCGATGGTGGTGCGGAGATGTTCTTCGCGTTCTTCGAGGCTGATGTAAATGACTTTTTCGCCCCGGCGGAGCCCCTCGTACGCAAACTGGAGGGCAAACATCGTCTTGCCGGTGCCGTAGGTCCCGACGACCGCACAGATACTCCCCTCAAGAAGCCCCCCGAGGAGCATCTCGTCCAGTCCTTCGACCCCGAACTTCACCCGGTCCGCCATTACACCACCACCCTGATGTTACGCACCTCGAACCCCCCCGTTGCCGAGACCGAGACCGCGAACTTCACCAGATCCTTGCTCTCAAGGTGGGGCATCACGCCCCGGAATTTTCCGAAGTACATGACCCGCTGCCGGCGTTGCGCACCGGCCTCCTCCCAGTGAAAGAAGATCGTTGCGTCGACGCAGTCGGCGATCTCAAGTTCCTGCGACCGGTCCAGGATGCCGGAGGTGAGCAGGAGATAGACGGTAGTACCCCAGCGTTTCGTCGCTCGCTGCAGTCCGCGCAGGAAGGCGACGAACGCATGCCGCCGTGTCCCCTCCATCAGCGGCGGGGCGATATCGGTCAGCGAGTCCAGGATGATCTGGCTGTTCTTCGGGCACTCGTCGAACAGCCGGACAATCTCCGCGAGGATGCTGTCTTCCTCCCTGCGCTGCTTCTTCTGCATGCGTTCGATGACGTTCCCCTCCCCGTACCAGCCCGGGGGGACGGTGCTGGCATCGAAGTAGAGGTTCGAGAGGTCGTGGAAGACGATCTCCTTCTCCAGTTGTTCGTAGAGGTCCGGGTTGAACGAGAGGGCTATCTCCTCCAGGATATCCTCCTTCATCCGGGTGAGCGTCACGTACGAGACGCTCTCCGGGAGCATGAGGTGCTCCCCGGCCGCACCCTGCTTCCCGATAGCGAAGCTCATGAGCGAGGTCTGTACAAACTCAACGCTGCCGGCACCGTCCTCCCCGAGGAGCAGCACCACCGATCCCGGCGGGACCCCCCCGTCCAGCACGGGGTCGAGCGAAGCGATTCCCGTCGGCATCCGTAGTTGGAGGCGGTCGTACATGGTAATCAGTATACGTTGATCGCCGTTAAAACGTTCCGCTTCGTGGTACGGGAGAAAGTTGCGTCCGTGAACCGCCCCGCCCCTTAAGAGGAGGCCATCCCGGCGGGAGCGTGTCCATCGGCTCGACGGCGCTGATCCGTCGCCTGGAAATGCGAATTATTTGATAATTGCGGCATTGATAGCCCGGTAGCCGCAGACCGAACAGGTCTTCACGGAGGGCTCGAACGTCCCGTTCTTGAGCAGAGTCTTTTCGCTCATGCTGCCGAAGGGTCCCGCAGGAATAAATGGCATCCATTGCTGAAAAAGCAGGTTTATCATGGGTGCCGCTCCACACATATATACATAGTCTCCCGCACAGCCCCCGGTGCGCTGCCCGTCACCCCGAACGCTGGTGAATGGCGGCGGGGGCCTGTATCCGGGATGGGATGGGTCACGGAACATGCGGAAAGTAGCCTATGACCGGCAATTGAGAGAGCCCGGGATGCCGCGATGACGGCAGAGAGAGAAGGCTCTTCGGCGGCCCGGGAGCGGTCCGGTTCGGTCCATCTTCTGGATCGCCTTCTCCGCTTCCGGAAGGGTGGCGCGACCGTGGGCAGGTACGACCCCATGGTACACGGCCACCTCGCGGAAGCGGAGGTCCCGGCGGGCTACGAGGAGATCGACCGCTACTGGATCACCCGGGGCCTTGCCCTCGCCGTGATAGCCCGCAATGCACAGACGAATCAGGTCGAGTTCCTCCTCTTCGAGCCGGTGCTCTCGGAGTTTGAGTACGAACTCCTGGAACGGCTCTTCGACGACCTCCACGACGTCCTGATCCTCGACGACCACGCCATGGCTTCTGATCGCCGGACGGTCCTCTCCGGGAAGATGGAGAAACTCCTCGCGGAGTACGGCCTCGCCCTCCCCGATGCCTCTATTTTCCGGCTCCGCTACTACCTCGAGCGCAACTTCCTCGGTTGGTCGCGCATCGATGCGCTGATGAAGGACGCCCTGATCGAGGATATCTCGTGTGACGGCGCGGGGGTTCCGCTCTTCCTGTATCACCGCAGGCACCAGAACATCAAGACGAACATCAGGTTCGACGAACCGGCTCTGAACTCGCTCGCGATCACGCTCGCCCAGCGTTCGGGGAAGCATATCTCCATCGGAAGCCCGCTCGTGGATGCAACCCTCCCCGACGGGTCGAGGCTGCAACTCACCTTCGGCAGTGAAATCACCACCCGCGGCACGTCGTTCACGATCCGGAAGTTCCGCGAGGTGCCGTTTACACCCGTGGAGCTGATTGAGACGAACACCTTCGACGTCGACCAGCTCGTCTACTTCTGGATGGCGATCGAGAACAACAGGAACCTGCTCTTCATCGGCGGCACCGCGTCAGGAAAGACCACGTCGCTCAACGCGGTCGCCCTCTTCATCCCGCCGCTTGCGAAGGTCGTCTCCATCGAGGACACCCGGGAGATCACACTCTATCACGAGAATTGGGTCGCGAGCGTCACGCGTGAGACGGTATCCGGGGGGCCCGGCGCTCCCGTCATCGGGATGTTCGACCTCCTCAAGGCCGCGATGCGGCAGCGTCCCGAGTACATCCTGGTCGGAGAAGTCCGGGGGAGCGAAGCCCGGACGCTCTTTCAGGCGATGAACACCGGGCACACGACGTTCTCCACCATGCACGCCGGCGGCGTCGATGCAGCCATCCACCGCCTGGGGAGCGACCCGCTCAACGTGCCGAGGAACATGCTCCAGGCGCTCGACATCATATCCGTCCAGGCGCTCACCCACCGGGGGCCCGACCGTGTCAGGCGTTGCCGGGAGATCGTCGAGATTGCCGGTATCGACCCGCTCACCGACAACCTCCAGGTGAACACGGTCTTCGAGTACAACCCCGTACCCGACACTTTCTCCTACAGCGGGCGGTCCCGGATCTACAGCGAAATCATGGAGTACCGCGGCTGGAGCCGGACCCGGCTCGAAGAGGAACTGCAAACCCGGCGCCGCGTTCTCCTCGCTCTCGCCGCGCAGGGTATCAGAGACTACGGTGCGGTCGCCCGGATCATCCAGATCTTCGCGGTTGATCGCGACCGGGTGATCGCCTCCCTTGACGACCTCGGCGGGCTGGTCCGGTGATGCTGCCCGCCGGCGCGCACCTCCACCGCTTTGTCCGCCGGTGGGTGGAGCGCGACCCCGTACGGTACCGGAGCCTCCACGAAGACCTTGTTGCGGCGAACATGGGGGTGACGCTCGACCGCTACCTCCTCCGGGCATTCCTCGTCTCCGGGCTCTTCGGCGTGCTCTGGGCTGTTCTCGCGTTCCTCGCGATGCGCCTCGCGGTCTTCCCCCGGGTGAGCGTCGGGGTCTACAACGTATTTGCCATCCATCTGCCGGGGTTCGAACTGACGGATACCTGGATCGATCTCCTGCAGGTTGCCGCAAGCGCGGTCACCTTCGTCCTCACCGCCTATGCGGCCTATATCTTCTTCATGTGCTACCCGTCCATTCTGAAGAAGAGTCGGGCGACCCGGATCAACCTGCTGCTCCACAACGTCGTCTCCTACATGTATGCCATGCGCCAGGGCGGGACGGAGATGATGGAGGTCTTCCGGGCGATCAGCGCAAATCCGGCGGTCTATGGTGAAGCGGCCCACGAGTTCCGGCGTGTCGTCCGGGACGCCGATTACTTCGGCTGCGACCAGATCACAGCACTCCGTCACCTGCAGGAGACGACCCCGTCGGAGAAGCTGCGTGAGTTCGCCGAGGACCTTATCTCCGTGGTCGAGAGTGGGGGGGATCTTCTCGGGTTCCTTGATGTGCGGGTGCGGATATACCAGGAAGATGCCCGATTCGAGCAAAAGACCTTCCTCTCCGCGCTTCAAATGGCAGCCGAGGTCTACGTGACGCTCTTCGTTGCCGGCCCGCTCTTCATCATCATCGTCATGGTCGTCCTGGGTTTCATGAGCAGCACGCCGCTCATGGCACTTTCGATCGTCATCTACCTCCTCGTTCCTCTGGGTTCACTCCTCTTCCTCCTTGCTATCGACGCGATCTCAATCAAAAGCGAGCCGGTCGAGCGGTATGCCAGTATGAAATGGCTCCATGAGTTCGACGATGTCCGGGTCGAAGAGCGATCCGGTGACGAGCCGCATTTCCAGCGCCTGGAGCGTTACGACCGGGTCAGGAAGATTCGGTCATTTCTGCGTCACCCCCTCCAGGCGTTCCTCGTCGAGCCGAACCGGACGTTTTACGTGACGGTGCCGGTTGCGCTCGCGTACGTCGCTCTCACCGTCCTCGCGACTCCGGCCTATCCCGACACGGAAATTCTCATCGATGTGCTGGACGACCATCTGGTCGTGGGGTTGCTGATCATCCTCATTCCCTTCGGCGTCTTCCATTGGTTCTGGCAAAAGAGGGTGATGGAACTCGAGGCGGAGATCCCCGAGTTCCTGAATCGCCTCTCCGGGATAAACCAGGTGGGCCTGACGCTCGCGCAGGCCATTGTGCTCCTCGTAAAGGCGGACCTCGGGGTGCTGACCTACGAGATCAGGAAGATCAAGCGTGACATCGAGTGGGGCGCCAGCGTCCAGGAGGCGCTTGTGCGGTTCGAGGAGCGGATACGCACCCCCACCATCGCCCGGACGGTGACCCTGATCACGACGGCGAGCCGGATGACCGGGAATATCAGTGAAGTGCTCTCCATCGCGGCGCGCGATGCCGCGATCTCGGAGAACCTCAAGCGCGAGAGGCGGGCCGAAATGTTCATCTACACCGCTATCGTCTATCTGGTCTTCATCGTCTTCCTCTTCGTCGTGGCCGTTATCGATCTCCAGTTCCTCTCCGTGCTGGCCGACGTCAGCGTCCTGGTCGCGGATGCGGGAGCTGGCGCGGTGCCTATCGGGAAGACGCCCCTCATAACGTTCGAGCGTCTCCTCTACCACGGATGCATCATCCAGGCATTCTTTTCGGGCCTGATCGCCGGGCAGATGGGGGAAGCGTCGCTCCGGGCGGGCGTCAAACACGCAGCTGTGATGCTCATCATCGCGTTCGTGGTCTTCACGGTCTTTCTCTAGGGCCGGCGCCTCCGCGGATCGTCCAACCCTCCCTCATGCGGGTGTCGGGGTGCCGCAATAGGTTTTATACCCTCTGCCTTCCATCTCTCTTTCGGTGATGCCAGATGTGTACAGTCGGTGGACCCGTCGATATCGAGTTCAATGAGCGGGTGAAGGGCAAGAGTTACCGCTGCAAAGAGTGCGGCGAACGGTTCAAGGGCGTAGGAAAGCGGCCCATGTGCCCGAGCTGCCAGTCGGAAGATGTCGAAGAAGTCTGAAAGCGGCGCTGCCGGGAGGTCGTCTGCCGGGCCGGGCGTGACGACCCTGCCCCTCGGCGACGAACTTCTCCTCATCCGGGGAGAATGCTCTTTTCTACTTGTTGCGAAGGCCGGCTCAAGGTTTCCGCTCTGTATTGAGACCCCGGACGACGAGTACTGTCTCGCGGTCGACCCCGACGACCTGGTCGCCGTCTCCATGCCGGAAGGCGGCCCCGTTGAGCAGGCACGCATGATGCTTGAACTGGTCCGGCGATACCACGTCCCGCTCGTCGTCCTTCCGAAAGACCATCCCGGCTCGAAACGGTTGTCGATGGTCGTCTCGGTCGCCCCGGAGATCCTTCTTGCCTGCGACATCCGGCGGGGGACCCATCCCGGACAGCACCTGCTCTGCTCGTCCGGGGAGTTCTCCGGAGTCTCGATTGCAGGAATTCCCGGGGGCGTTGCGGTGAAAAACCTGCCGCCCGGGGCGGTGGTGAAGCATCTGGATGCGGAAAAATCCTCCGCAGACAAACAACAATAAATATATGCTCAATTTCCTCAAATATTCATGAGCCGTGAGAAGGAGGGTTTGATGAAGACCGATGTCCTGAAAAGCATCAGGGAAACTGAAGAAGAGTATCAGGCAATGATCCGTGATGCGCAGGCCGGGAGGAAGAAGAGCCTCTCGGATGCCGAGGTGGAGGCTGACAACCTGATCCAGAAGGCGCAGAAAGATGCCGAAGGATACAGGAATCAGCGTCTTGCCGAGGCGCGGGCCCAGGCGCAGAACAGGTATGCAGGGATCGTCAAGGAGGGTGAAGCACGCGCGGATGCCTTGCAACAGCAGGGCGAAAGGAACCTTACAAAAGCTGTAGACTTTATTGTCGCACGGTTCAAGGAGCAGCTGCATGCTAAGGCCTGAACGGATGCGCCGGCTGCTCATCGCGGCCCCGAAGGGTGAGATCGACACCATCGTGAGAGTTCTCTACCGCCACAACGTCTATCATATCGAAGACTTTGTGCCGGAGAGCGCGTCAGACGAAGCGCTGTCGATCGGTCACCCCCTCCCCGGGGCGAGCGATGCGGCTTCGGCGCTGATCAAGGTCAGGGCAATCGAGAATGCGTGCGGGGTAGACCCGGAGAGCGTAGAAGTCGGGGAAAAGGTCCCCGCATCGAAGGTTCGGGCGATGATCCGGACGGACCTCCCCGCCATCCAGAACGAGGTGGAAAACCTCGTTTCAACGCGTTCGAGACTGGAGACGCGGCAGAAGGAGCACGAACAGCGCGTAAAGGAACTCGAACCGTTTACCGTGGTCCCCCTTGACCTGGAACTCTATCGCGGGTACACGCAGTTTACCGTTTTTACCGGGCATATCGCACACGATGTCGAGATCGACGTCCCCAACGAGAAGTTTTTTTCCGGCGAGGTGGACGGCAACATGATCGTCGTCGTGGTGCAGAGCGAACACCGCGAGCAGGTCGAGCGGTTTCTCCTCGATGCCGGTTTCCAGGCGATCCCCGTTCCCGATGAGACGGGCTCCCCGAAAGAGCGCCTGGAGTCCCATGCAGAAGAAGCCCGGAGGATTAGCGACGAAGTAACTGCGGTCAATGCAAAGATCGCGGGTATCTGTAAGCAGCACACCGGCTTCCTGGTAGCATGCGATGAACTACTCACGGCTGACGTAGAGCGGGCGGAAGCCCCGTTGCGGTTTGCTACCACGGAAGAGACCTTCATTACCGAAGGGTGGGTGCCGGAAGACCGGGCGGAGAGGGTCCGGGATGCGCTGGAGAAAGCGACCGACGGGAAGATCTACATCGAAGACCTGGAGATCGACGACGACACCGCGGTCCCGGTGGAGTACGAGAACCCGTCGTTCGCCAGACCGTCGCAGTTGCTCATGGACCTCTACGGGCGGCCGCGCTACTCCGAGCTTGACCCGACGCTGCTGCTGGCCATCGTCTTCCCCATCTTCTTCGGGATGATCCTCGGAGACGTGGGCTACGGCGCCGTGCTGCTGGCCCTGAGTCTCGGGCTGCGGAAGTTCCTGAAGGGCGAAGGAGGAAGAAATCTGCTCAAGGTGCTCGGGGTTTCAAGCATATCAAGCATCATCTTCGGCGTACTCTACAGCGAGTTCTTCGGGTTCTCGCTCCCGTGGGCGCCGGTGATCTTCTCCCGGCACCTCAACATCGGGGGAGCCGCGAGCGGTCACGGGCCTCAGGTTGTCGAACTGATGATCGTTGCGATCTGGATCGGTATCCTGCACATCACGCTCGGGCGCCTTATCGGCGTTCGCAACGCACGGAGCCTTTATCACGGCAAACACGCGACAAAGGCGATGATCTCCAACCTCGGCTGGCTCGGGGTCATGTGGGGCATCCTGCTTCTGATCTGGGCGTTCTTCCCCATCCCGCTGATGCCCGACCTGACGGGTCTGCCCGTTGTCGCCATGGGATTCAACGTCTCCGCTGTGGCGGGGATCGTCCTCTTAGTGGCCGGCGTCATCGGGATCGCGCAGGAGAACCCGCTCGAGATCGTCGAACTTCCGACGATCGTCAGTCACGTGCTGTCGTACGCCCGTTTGACGGCGGTGGGCTTATCCTCGGTCGCAATCGCAATGGTGGTCAACTACATCGCGATCGGGATGATGATCGAGCCCCAGCTTGCAGCAATCACGCCGGTCGGCGTGGTCCTCATTATTGTCGGCATTCTCGTCTTCCTGCTGGGGCACGTGCTGAACACGGCACTCGGCCTCCTCGGCGGCGGTCTGCATTCGATTCGTCTTCATTATGTTGAGTTCTTCACCAAGTTCTACAAAGGTGGAGGCAAAAAGTACAACCCATTCGGTATGAAACCCAAGTTTACGGAGGAATAAGAAAATGGTAGATGTTGGCACAACTCTTGAAATGGTACAGGCATCGCAGGCAGGAATGAGCGCAGTCGGCGCAGGTCTCGCAGTGGGTCTCACCGGCGTCGGTACCGGCCTTGCTGAGATGGGCATCGGTGCGGCGGCCGTCGGTGCGACCGCAGAGAACAGGGATATGTTTGGTCTTGCGCTGCTCTTCACTGTGATTCCGGAAACCATCGTCATCTTTGGTCTTGTGGTTGCACTGCTGCTTCTGTTCTGATGGAGTGAACCATGGGACTCGAAGCAGTCGTCAACGAGATCCGGGAGAAAGGGCGAAAAGAGGTCGAGGCGACCCGGGCGGAGACCCGGGCCGAAGTCGACGCGATCCTCCGGGACGCACAGGAACGTGCTGCCGGGATCAAGGTGTCGGCACAGGAGGAAGCGGACCGGGCGGCCACCCACATCATCAACCAGGAGACCTCTGCGGCGAACCTCGTCGTCAAACGACAGGTCTTAAACGCCCAGAAGACGCTCCTTGACCAGGTCTATTCGGCCTCGCTCGCCGCTGTCGGTTCGCTGCCGGCCGAATTCCAGGAGAAGGCGCTCACCGAGTTGTTGAAAAGAGCGGCGAAGGTGATCAAGAAGGGCGTCGTCCATGCGAACGAGCGGGACCTTCCTATGGTCGAGGCGATTATCTCCCGGCAAAGGACGCTCTCCGGCTATACCGTGGGCGACCCGGTCGAGATTGCCGGAGGCGTCATCGTCGAGAGCAACGACGGCGAACTGCAGATCGATTACAGTTACCGCACGTTCCTGGACGAAGTCTGGGAGTCCGACCTGAAGGATGCGTCAGATATCCTGTTTACATGAGGAGGGTTCATAAATGGCAGGAGTAAGTAGCGGATCGGCCCAGTACATTTACGCCTGCACCCGCATGCGGGTGCGTAAATCGCTGCTGATACCGCGCGAGGATTATCTCCGCATGCTGAATATGAGCCTGCCTGAGATCACCCGGTTCATCGGCGAGACCAATTACCGGTCCGAGATCGATGAACTCGGCACCTCCTTCTCCGGTATCAACCTTGTCGAGGTGGCCCTGAGCTGGAACCTCGCGAAAGAATATCAGAGCATCCTGGAACTTGTCCCGGGAGACCTGAAGCACTTTACCGTCAGTTATCTGCGCCGCTGGGATATCCAGAACGTCGTCACGATCCTGCGCGGTAAGCTGCAGGGGATGCAGCCGGGCAAGATCAAGGAGGTCCTGGTTCCGGCCGGCGGGCTTGACAAGGTCGCTCTCGATCGTCTTCTCGCCGAAGAGTCGCCGGAGAGGGTCGCCGAGGCGCTCAGGGGCGAGCGGTTCTATCCCGTCATCGAGAGGGAACTTCCCCGCGCGACGGAGACCGGGTCGTTTGCCCATCTGGAGAACGAACTCTACAAAGGGTATTATGCCCGGCTCATCGCCGACGCGAAAGCGGGCGTGAAGGGCGGGGATATATTCCTGAAGTACATCGAGCTCGAGATCGATATCCGGAACATCCAGAACCTCTTCCGCCTCCGGGCGGGGCACGTTCATGAGGATGTCCGGGAACTGATGCTTCCCGGCGGCTCGTTCTCGGTGGAGGAACTGCAGCGGCTCTCGGGGATCGAGAACCGGGACGAGTTCATCGACGCTCTTAAGCGGCAGGTGAAGATGGTCCCGCTCTTGAATGCGCTCGAAGGGGTCCGGGACAAGAGTGCCATCCACGAGATCGAGGTTGCATTGACCCGGGTCCAGCTTGAGCAGATGGAGCGGATGTCGAAACGGTATCCGTTCTCGATCCTCCCGGTCCTCGTCTACCTGGAGGAGAAGAAATACGAGGTCGCGAACCTTCGCGCCCTCGCCCGGGGCAAGGAAGCCGGCCTCCCCGGTGAGCGGTTACAGGGCTACCTGGTGATGTAGAAATGGAGATCGCAGTTGTCGGTACCGGTGAATTCATCCTCGGTTTTCGGCTTGCAGGTGTAAGAAAGACCTATACGGCCGAGACCGACGAGCGGCTGGTCGAGTACATCAACCAGGTGCTGGATGACAGAGATGTCGGCATCCTCGTACTGAAGGGCAGCGACATGGAGCGGATCCCTCTGCGGCTTCGCACCACCCTTGAAAACTCCGTCAAGCCGACGGTGATCGCGATTGGCGGAGAGGCGGGCGGCCTGTCGATGAGAGAGAGAATCAAGAGATCGGTGGGTGTTGATCTGTGGAAGTAATGGAAAAAGCAAAAGGAAACAGGACTCAGGGAGTCCTGAAACGGATTTCAGGGCCGGTCGTCACTGCCGTCGGTCTCGACGCACACATGTACGACGTGGTGAAGGTCGGCAATGAAGCACTGATGGGGGAGGTCATCAAGATCCAGGGTGAGAACATCATCATCCAGGTCTACGAAGATACCGCCGGCATCAGGCCCGGCGAGCCGGTGGAGAATACCGGCCTATCGCTCTCGGTGGAGCTCGGGCCCGGGCTGCTGACCAGTATCTACGACGGGATCCAGCGGCCGCTCGAGGTGCTCGTGAACAAGATGGGCAACTTCATCGAGCGCGGCGTATCGGCCCCGGGCCTCTCCCACGAGAAGAAGTGGGAGTTCGTACCCGTGGTGAAGGCCGGCGACGAGGTCCGGGCCGGGGATATCCTCGGCACGGTCCAGGAGACGAACATCGTCCATAAGGTCATGGTCCCGCCCCGGTCGAAGGGCGGCAAGATCAAGAAGATCTCGGGCGGTACTTTCACGGTGGATGAGACCATCTGCACCTTCGAGGACGGCACCGAGGTCACCATGCTCCAGCGCTGGCCGGTCCGTGTGCCCCGTCCCGTGAAGGAGAAGTTGAACCCGGACGTCCCGCTGGTCACCGGCCAGCGAATCCTGGACGGCCTCTTCCCTATCGCTAAAGGCGGAACGGCGGCCATCCCCGGACCGTTCGGGAGCGGCAAGACGGTCACCCAGCAGCAGCTCGCGAAGTGGTCCGATGCCGAGATCGTCGTCTATATCGGCTGCGGCGAACGCGGAAACGAGATGACCGAGGTGCTGACCGAGTTCCCGGCGCTTGAGGACCCGAAGACCGGCCGGCCGCTGATGGAGCGGACGGTTTTGATTGCAAACACCTCGAACATGCCTGTGGCCGCCCGTGAGGCATCCGTGTACACGGGGATCACGATCGCCGAGTACTTCCGGGACATGGGCTACGACGTCTCCCTGATGGCGGATTCCACCTCCCGGTGGGCCGAAGCCATGCGTGAGATCTCGAGCCGTCTTGAAGAGATGCCCGGCGAGGAAGGGTATCCTGCATACCTTGCGGCCCGCCTCTCGGAGTTCTACGAACGGGCCGGCCGCGTGGTGAACACAAACGGCACGAGCGGTTCGGTCTCGGTCATCGGCGCGGTATCGCCGCCCGGCGGCGACTTCTCGGAGCCGGTCACCCAGAACACCCTGCGTATCGTCAAGGTCTTCTGGGCACTGGACGCAAAGCTCTCCCAGCGCCGGCACTTCCCGGCCATCAACTGGCTGAACTCCTACTCGCTCTACCTCGATTCGCTCAGCGAGTGGTACGACCGCGAGGTCTCGCCCGAGTGGAACACGCTCCGGTCCTGGGCGATGGGCGTCCTCCAGAAGGAAGCCGAGCTCCAGGAGATCGTCCAGCTGGTCGGTTCCGACGCCCTGCCCGACGAGGAGCAGGTCACCATCGAGGTGGCGAGGATGCTCCGTGAGATCTTCCTGCAGCAGAACGCCTACGATCCCGTGGACACCTACTGCTCGATGACCAAGCAGTACGACATGATGCGGGCGATCAAGCACTACGCCGACCTTGCCCGTACCGCCCAGGCGGGCGGAGCGACCCCGCAGCAGGTCATCAGCGTGAAGAGCAAGAACGAGCTCCCGCAGATCAAGTTCACCCGGGACTACGAGCCCATGCTCGATGCGATCATGAAAGACATGGAATCTGAATTCGATGCGTTGAGGGCGGCGTGACCATGAAGGAGTACAGGACGATTTCACAGATTGCCGGCCCCCTGGTCTTCGTCGAGAAGACGGAGCCGGTGGGCTACAGCGAACTCGTTAACATCGTGACCGCCGACGGTACGGTCAAGCGCGGCCAGGTGCTGGACACGAGCGACGAGATCGTGGTCGTTCAGGTCTTCGAGACCACCGCGGGCATCGGCAGGGACTCGGGCATCCGCTTCACCGGCGAGACGATCAAGATGCCGGTGGGAAGGGATATGCTCGGTCGTATCCTCTCCGGCGGCGGCAAGCCGATCGACGGCGGCCCGGAGATCGTGCCGGAAAAGCGGCTCGAGACCACCGGTGCGGCCATCAACCCCTACGCCCGTTCGTCTCCCGCGGATTTCATCCAGACGGGTATCTCGACGATCGACGGGACGAACACCCTGGTCCGAGGTCAGAAACTCCCGATCTTCTCGGCATCGGGTCTCCCCCACAACGATGTGGCGCTCCAGATCGCCCGGCAGGCAAAGGTGCCCGGCTCGACGGAAGAGTTCGCCGTGGTCTTTGCGGCCATGGGCATCACCCGGGAAGAGGCCAACTACTTCATGGCCGACTTCGAGAAGACGGGCGCTCTTGAGCGGGCGGTCGTCTTCTTAAACCTCGCGGACGACCCGGCGGTCGAGCGGATCATCACGCCGCGTCTCGCGCTCACCACCGCCGAGTACCTGGCGTTCGACCTCGGCTACCATGTGCTGGTCATCCTGACGGATATGACCAACTACTGCGAGGCGCTCCGCCAGATCGGCGCGGCCCGTGAAGAGGTACCCGGCCGGCGCGGCTATCCGGGGTACATGTACACGGACCTCGCCAGCATCTACGAGCGTGCAGGCATCATCAAGGGCGTCAAGGGCTCGGTGACCCAGATCCCGATCCTGACGATGCCGGGCGACGATATCACGCACCCGATCCCGGACCTGACCGGCTACATCACCGAAGGGCAGATCGTGGTCAGCCGTGACCTGCACCGAAAGGGTATCTACCCTCCGATCAACGTGCTGCCCTCGCTCTCCCGTCTGATGAACCTCGGTATCGGGAAGGGGCACACCCGCGAAGACCACAAGAAGGTCTCGGACCAGCTCTATGCGGCCTACGCGGAGGGTAACGACCTTCGCGGGCTTGTCGCCATCGTCGGGAAAGACGCGCTCTCGGAGCGCGACCGGATGTTCCTTGAGTTCGCCGACCTCTTTGAGGACCGGTTCGTCAGGCAGGGCCTCTACGAAGACCGGTCGATCGAGGAGACGCTCGACCTCGGCTGGGAACTCCTCGCGACGCTCCCCGAAGAGCAGCTCGTGCGCATCGACCGCGAACTGATCCAGAAGTATCACCCGAAGTACCGGAAGAAGGCCCAGGAGTAAGTGTCCATGGCGCTGCAGGATATCAAGCCGACCCGGTCGGAGCTGATCAACGTCAAGCGGCGGATCAAGCTCTCGGAGCGCGGCTACAACATCTTAAAGATGAAGCGCGATGGGCTGATCCTGGAGTTCTTCAAGGTGCTCAAGCAGGCAAAAGAGAGCCGCGGCGCACTGATGGAGCGCTATCGCCACGCGATGGAGATGATCGCCCTCGCCGAGACGGTCGAAGGTGCGATCGGGGTGAAAGCAGCCGCCTTCTCGACGGCGGACATCCCCGCAATCTCCGTCAAGAGCAAGAACATCATGGGCGTCGTCGTCCCGGAGATCCAGGCGTCGTCCGTCCGGAAGGGCGTGCTCGACCGCGGCTACGGGATGCTCGGCACCTCGGCCGTCATCGACGAGACCGCGGAGGCGTTCGAGGACCTGCTTGAAGCCGTCATCGAGGCTGCTGAGATCGAGACGACCATGAAGCGGCTGCTCGATGAGATCGAGGGCACCAAGCGGCGCGTGAACGCGCTTGAGTTCAAGGTGATCCCCGAGCTCACCGAGGCCAGAGACTTTATCAAGATGCGGCTCGATGAGATGGAGCGTGAGGAGCTCTTCCGCCTGAAAAGGGTTAAGGCAAGGAGCGCCTGATCGGGGTTAGGTGATATCCGGTGGGGATCGGTACGCTTGCAGATGTGGGGACGTTGACGGGGACGGTGATGCTGCGGGTGGATTTCAACTCACCCATCGATCCCTCGTCAAACCAGATCCTGGACGACAAAAGGTTCCGTGAGCATCTGCCGACGGTGCAGGCACTTGAGGACGCGCGGCTCGTCGTCCTCACGCACCAGAGCAGGCCCGGCAAAAAGGACTATACGACGCTTGAAGCGCATGCGGCTAAACTGGAGCGGCTCCTCGGCCGTCCGGTGACCTACGTCGACGACATCTTCGGGCGGTGCGCCCGGGAAGCGATCAGGAACGCGGAGCGCGGGGACGTCCTGATGCTCGAGAACCTCCGGTTCGCCGCCGAGGAGAACCTGACCTTAAAACCCGACGCAGCGAAGAAGACCCTTCTTGTCCGAAAACTGGCGTCGATGGCCGACTTCTACGTCAACGACGCCTTCGGCACGGCGCACCGGTCGCAGCCGTCGATCGTGGGGCTGCCGCTTGTGCTCCCGTCGGTGGCCGGCCTCCTGATGGAGAAGGAGGTTGCGAACCTTTCAAGAGTTTTCACCGGTGCGCCGCGCCCGGTCACCTTCGTCCTCGGGGGGACGAAGGTGGACGACTCGATCGCGGTCGCACGGAACGTTCTCGAGCGGGGCACCGCCGACCACGTGATCGTGGTCGGTGTGGTCGGCAATGTCTTCCTGCTTGCGGCAGGCCACGAGATCGGGCGCCCATCGGCCCAGTTGATCGACCAGCTCGGTTACCGCGACGAGATCGAGAAGGCCCGAGACCTCCTTTCGACCTACCGGGACCGTCTCTTTCTGCCGGACTCGGTCGCCGTCCGTGAAGACGACAGGCGCGTCGAGTACCCGGTGGACGCCGTTCCTGAGGACGCTCAGGTGCTGGATATCGGGAGCGAGTCTATCGCCCGCCTCTCAAAGGAGATAACGGGGTCGGGAACGGTTGTGGTGAACGGGCCGGCCGGGCTCTTTGAGGAGGAATCGTTCGCCGTCGGCACGTTCGAACTCCTGAAGGCCGCTTCTACCGTGGAATTCTCGGTGGTGGGCGGCGGACACTCCGGCGCGGCCATCGAGCGGCTCGGCATCGAAGACCGGTTCACGCACATCTCCACCGGCGGCGGGGCGGCAATCGAGTTCCTGACCGGGAAGAAGATGCCCGCCATCGAGGCGCTGGAGATGTCCCGGAAGATCTTCTGGTAAAGGGCGCACTCGCTCCTCTTTTCCCCGAGTTTCCCTTTTTCGGCAGGAGGATCTTGCCTATGCCGTCGGTGCTTGATAGGAGAAGGGCACCGCGTGGCAATGGATGCGGTTCTCAATGACCGCGAAAAATGAGGCGGGGACCACACCCGGAGGTTTCATGGGCCGGTGTAATCTCACTTGTGGTCGCTGGAATGCTGGTGGAACGGCCCTGTCTTCGGGCCGTATCCCGACCGAACCCGTTGTGCCCCTGGTCTTGGGAGGTGTGGACGGTTGTGGTGATTGCTGACTGGTAATGAATGAGTGACTGATGGTCGTCGGGTGTGGTTTTCCCCACACCTGTATCTATATTTGGATGATATAATAATTTCCAAAGAATATTTCAAACAATATACTTGTCGAATCGCTATCCGGCGTCATTGAACGCGTCGTCATGCAAAAGGGAGCGTTATACCCCGATAACTGTCACCGTCATCCTTATATTGCTGTTGTTGCCGGGCAAGGATGCCGGGGCCTCCGCCGGAACCCGGGGCCGGCTACTCCCGGAGGAGGGCGACCCGGGAGCCGACGGGTAGCCCGATATCCGCCCCGATCGGGCCGCACTTGACCGACATCAGGTAGGCTACGGGAGGAAGGTCGCGGTCATCGGAGAGCGACTCGTAGTTTGCCATGCCCTTTGAGATGACGAGCGTCGCGCGGTCGAGTGCGTCGACGAGGGCCGGCGGGGCGAGTTCCCGGTTGAGGCCGAGTTCGGCGACGCCGTCGGTGGTGGTGGTGAGCAGGTCCACCCGCTGGTCGAGGCCGAGCGCCGTTGCATCCTCAAGGGTCGCATCGTTTAAGATCGGTGCGCCCCGGACGGCAACCGTGACGTGCGACCCGTTCTTCTTGAGGCGGTCGGCAAGGAGGGCGTCAAAGACGATCTCCCCGCAGTTGTCGGTGAGGTAGACCACCCGGGAGGCGAGGGTTTCGATCGCATCGGTATCGTCGACGGTCAGCCCCGCCGCAAACTCCCGACGAAAGAACTCGACGAAGTTGTCGGTGACGGTGTGAGCCGAGGAGCCGTAGTCCAGCGTGTTGCCGACGACCGATGCAAGGACGAGGTCGCGGAACGTCGAGAGGCTGCCGCGCACCGCCAGAGAGACCGCCGCCGCGTCTTCGTTGTTGGCCCTCTTCAGGGACCGGTAGGGGTCGGCGTCGCCGATCATCTCGTAGGCGAGGCGGTGCACCCTGCTTGCGATGACCGGTGCGGGCACCGGGTCGGCGGCGATGCGCTGGAGAAGGGCCCGGCACGCCTCGACGGTCTTTCGCACGCGCGCAGGATCGTCGACCGCGAGCCGGCTTTCATATTCTACCCGGGAAATCAGACAATCCGTGCAGTTCCCCTGAAATCTCATGCTACAGGTACTGGAACCTGATACGGGAAAAATGGTATGATGGGGCCACTGCGATTTGAACGCAGGTCAGAAGACCCCCAGTCTCCTAGGATGGCCAGGCTACCCTATGGCCCCTCCCTCTAGTATATGCTCGAATTGCACATATATCTTCTCTTCCGGCGGGGCGTGATCCGACCCTTAGCCCCGCGTTCTCTTGTACTCCTCAACGCTTCGTGTCAACTGTTCCAGTTCGCTGCCGGTAATCTCCATCCTGCCTGTCAGTGCGTTGACCTCGGCGAGAAGCTGCTGAATACGCACGTACATAATGTACATGATAAACAGCAGACAGATGATGATCACCGAGAGCAGGACTATCATGATTGCATTGATGTCCATCATGTTTCTCTCCTGAAAAGTGCGCGGGCAAGCCGCTCGATAAAGCCTTCTTGTACCTTTTCGGGCTCCTCCTCAGCGGGGAACCCCACAAGACGAGCTGCAATTCTTCGGAATGCTTTTGACGATTCGGATCCGGGGGACCCGACGATGACCGGTGTCCTCGCCGCTGCAGCTCTTCGTATGTTCACGTCCTCGGGGATCGTATCGATGATCGACACGCCGAGAGTCTTCTCGATCTTTCCCCTGCTCACGTCGCTGTTCTCCAGGGTCGCCCGGTTGAGGATGGCTCCTCCGACGGCGCCGTCGATCATTTCCGTCAGGATCTTGATCTTCAGGGCATCCACGAGCGAGGATATCTCGGGATTTACGACCAGCAGCACTTCGTCCGCAACGGTGAGCGGTATGACCCCGTCCGCGCCGATGCCGGCGGGCGCGTCGAAGAATAGGAAGTCGCAAGCGTCGGTAAGGTCGCACATCACATCTTTGAGCTTCTGCGGGTCGGCGTTCTGGAACCCCTGGAGCGACAGGCCGCTCGGCACGATCTTGAGACCGTACGGGCCCTCGTACATCGCATCCTGAATCGATGCCTTCCCCGCGAGGACTTCGTGGAGCGTGACCGGTGTCTCCGTGAGCCCCAGCACCAGCCCCAGGTTGGCCATACCCATATCTGTATCGACGACGCAGGTCTCTCTACCGTACTGGGCCAGTGCCGTTCCCAGGTTCGCGGTGACGGTCGTCTTACCGGTCCCGCCCTTTCCTGAGGCGATGGTGTAAGCCCTGATCATCTAAAACCGTCTCAAGGATAAATAGCAGCCGTTATATTTAATCTTATTTGTTTTGCCCTCCCCCTGGGGAGACTCAAATACACTTTTAACGCCGTATGATATCCTTTCTGGGGCATATCTCCGGTTATATGGTTACGGGGTCGGCGCGGTCTTCTCCCGGAGTCGATCTGCAGGCGAACGCCGCTTGCGGGCGGGAGTACCTGCGGATCGGCTCCGGGCTCTATAGGGTGCTGCGATAGCGTGTATATCCTGCGCTCTGCGGCAGGAATACCCTTGTAATTGCAGTGAAATCCAGGAAAAAGGCAATTCGAAGGCAAGAAAGATTCGATATTCATATATTGTGCAATGCAGATATACATGTGATGTGCCTGGGGTTACCTGTATGAATCATCAGCTTTCCATTGTAGAAAACGCCCAAAGATGTATCAATGAGGTTCGGTCCGTCGCCGGTGTCGTTTCCTGCGCTCTTGTATCCAGTGAGGGTACGGTTCTAGGCAGGCACTTCCGGGAAGATGAACAGTCGTCGCCCCTCTTTGCGGTCATGTGTGCGACGGTTCTTGCGTCGGCAGATGCAGCGTGCGGCAGCGTTCATGTTCGGCGGCCATCCTCCGTTACCGTCGCCGCGGCCGACGCTACTATCTTCATCGTGAGTGCGGGGGAGGCCGCTCTGATCGCAGCGGTAATACATAAGTCTGCAGATCTCCCTACAGTACAGAGACGGTTATCGGAACTTGCGGTCAGGTTTGGAGAGGTGGCATAATGTATACGATACTTATCGTCGACGACAGCCCCATGATTGTCGACGTTTTCAGTACCATGCTGGAGCGTGGTGGCTATCGGCCAGTCACCGCGTTTAGTGGTGAGGAGTGCCTGAAGGTCATGAAAACGGCTCCGCCGGATCTGGTTCTTCTGGATATTATGATGGAGCCGATGGACGGCTGGGAGACGCTCGAGAGAATCAAGGCCGATCCCGAGACGCGCGACATCCCTGTGCTCATGCTGACCGCAAAGCCCCTCACCCCCGAGGAGGCCAACGAATACGGGCCCTATATCGAGGACTACATTCTCAAACCCACAACCCACCACCAGCTCTACGAGGCCATCGAACGTGTGCTGGCACGTCGACACTCCATCGCCGCCGATATCGAGCGGGCGCGCAAGGCCGGCGTCGACCCCCAACTCGTCGATGAGTATGAGCGCCTCTCGCGGAGCGTCGATATCAACAAACGCCTCCTGAAGATTCTGGAAACGACCTACAGCATCAAGGATGCCCGGACGGGAATCGGCGAGGACATCACGCGGGCCATAAAGAGCATGGCGGCAAGCATCAAACTCCAGGAAGAGCGCCTGAACCAGGTCAGGATCAGGTTTGCGGATCTCCTGGAGGCCCGGTGATCGCGTTTATCTTCCCGCTCCCGGGAAACCCTTTCTTAGAGCGGCGCGTCGGCCTTTTCCTGCCAGGAGAATGCCGTTTTTAATAACTGTTTTCGCGCTCCTGCCGCCCGATGTAGATGATCGCGATTGTCAGGACGAGGATTGCAGCAAGCGTCATGCCGATATCGAGGGGCGCGACGGACTCGACCCCGAAGGTCAGTACCCGCCGCACCATCGCGGTGATGCCCGCGATCAGGATCGGTGTCACCTGCACCCGATTGGTCCTGAAGTACGCCGTTACCGTCTCCAGGATCTCGACGATGATGAGGGTCAGGAGGAGCGCGTGCAGAACCCGGAGCACGCCCGCGGTCATGTCTTCGGTATGGACAAGCGCTACTATCTGCAGGGCGACGTCGTAGAACGAGATGATCGCAAGCAGAGAGAGTGAGACGGCGATGAGCAGGTATATGCCCTGAGATACCCATGATATGGCGGATGTGACCGTATCGGCATGGTCTTTATAGGGATTCATGCGGACACCCTTGCTCCGGTAAGATATACCTATGAACAGGCTATCGGGGGGGCATTAAACGTTCCGGTTGGTCTCGCGGGGATAGAGAATTGAAAAGTTTATATCGTTGGACTGCGAATTATATGATACGCCTGGAAGTAAGTTATTTATACTATTCTTGCATTGTAATAATGCTGGATGGCAAGTACGCGCGGGGTCTATAGCTCAGTTAGGTAGAGCGCCTGGCTTTTAACCAGGTGGTCGGGGGTTCAAATCCCCTTGGGCCCGTTGCCATGGGCGATGTCTATGGATTTTAAGGTGATGCATCTGATACGCAACTTTTTCGTCGGTGGGGTGTAAGGCGATGGGCACACCACTTGACGTACTCAAACATGAGATGGTTCCGGACCATCAGATTATGGGTGAAGCGGAGGTTTCGGACCTCCTTGCGACGTACCATATCTCCTTAGAACAACTGCCTAAAATTTATCACGACGATCCTGCAGTAAAAGCTATCGGGGCCGATGTCGGGAACGTCATCCGGATTACCCGTGAAAGTCGTACGGCGGGCAGAGCCGAGGCGTATCGCCTCGTCGTGAAGAGACCGAAGAAATAATACATTAGGCCGGGAGCTGATCCATCTGTTAGATAGAAGTGTTTTGTCGAGAGCATACTTTTCACGGGAACACGTAGCACGTCACCAGTTAGATTCTTACAACTACTTTCTTCTGCACAACCTCCAGAAGGTCGTCGATGAACAGCGTGTTATCGAGACCGATATCGAGACCCGTGGTAAAGGTAAAGAGGCCGTATGGGTTGAGCTGGGTAAGATTGAGGTGAAAAAGCCGCTTGTCCGTGAGGCGGACGGCTCGCAGTCCGAACTCTTTCCGAGTGAGGCGCGCCTCCGGAACCTCACGTATGCGGCACCCATTCAACTTGCGATGACGCTCGTCCAGGGCGACGTTCGATCGGACCCGATCGTCACCACCATCGGGCAGCTGCCGGTGATGGTGGGCTCGGCCGCCTGCAACCTCTACAACATGAGCGACGCCGAGCGAACCGAGCACGGTGAAGATCCCCTCGATCCCGGCGGTTACTTCATCGTCAACGGTACGGAGCGGGTGCTGATGACGCTTGAGGACCTTGCCTCGAACAAGATCATGACCGAGTTTACCGAGCGCTACAACGAGCGGATCTACGTCGCAAAGGTCTTTTCGCAGTTCCGGGGTTACCGTGCGCTTGTGATCGTCGAGCGCAACAGGAAGAACCTGCTTGAGGTCTCGTTCCCCTCGGTCGCCGGGCACCTTCGCTTCGTCGACCTGATGCGGGCGCTGGGGCTCCAGGGCGACCACGACATCGTGGAGGCGGTCTCCACCGACGAGGAGATCCTCACCTTCATGATGCAGAACCTGGAGGAGAGCGAGTGCGACACGGTCGACGACGGCGTCATGTACGTCGGGAAGAAACTCGCCCCGAACCAGACCCGCGACTACCAGCGCAAACGGGCGGAGTTCGTCCTCGATAACTACCTCCTCCCGCACTTAAACTACCTGATGCCGGTGGGCTTGAAAGAGGAGGACCCCGGATACCGCGCGGCGGTCGAGGGTGTCCGCCTCGCAAAAGCGCATTTCCTCGGCCGGATGGCCGAAGCCTGTTTCGACCTGGTGCTTGACCGGCGCCGGATCGACGATAAGGACCACTACTCGAATAAACGGCTGAAACTTGCCGGCGACCTTATGGAAGACCTCTTCCGGATCTCGTTAAACCGCCTGACAAGAGATGTGAAGTATCAACTCGAACGGGCCAGCATGCGTCACCGCGACCTCTCGATCGGCACCGCCGTGCGCGCGGACGTTCTGACCGAACGGCTGCTGCACCCGCTTGCCACCGGCAACTGGGTGGGCGGGCGCACCGGCGTCTCGCAGCTCCTGGACCGGGTAGACCACATGGCGGTGCTCTCGCACCTCCGGCGCGTGATCTCCCCGCTCTCCCGTTCGCAGCCGCACTTCGAGGCCCGTGACCTGCATCCGACTCAGTGGGGCCGGATCTGTCCGAGCGAGACCCCTGAGGGTCCGAATTGTGGTCTGGTAAAGAACTTCGCCCAGATGGTCGAGATCAGTAAGGGCGTCATCGATGAAGAGGAAGTGAAGAATATTCTCTATGATATAGGCGTCATTGCCCTCCGGAGGGAGACGGCATGAGGCAGTCGCGTGTCTTCGTCGACGGAGCCCTGATCGGGCTTGTGGACGACCCCCGTGACCTTGTCGCCCGGATGCGCGATATGCGTCGACACGGCGAGATGTCCGGCGAGGTCAATGTCTCCTACAAGGAGTTCAACAACGATGTCATCATTCACACCGATCGCGGAAGGGCGCGCCGCCCATTGATCGTGGTGCGCGACGGCAGGCCGCAGGTGACCGAAGACGACATCGAGCAGCTCCGAAACGGTGAGATGGCTTTTGTGGATCTCGTTCACAAGGGCGCGATTGAGTTTGTCGACGCCGAGGAGGAGGAAGACCTCTACATCGCCATCAACGAAGAGGACCTTACCCCCGAGCATACGCATCTCGAGATCGACCCCTCGCTCATCCTCGGGATCGGTGCGGCGCACGTCCCCTTCCCCGAGCACAACGCAAGTCCCCGGGTCACCATGGGTGCCGGGATGGTCAAGCAGGCGCTCGGGTTCGGGGCGGCAAACATGAAGCTCCGCCCCGATACCCGGGGGCACCTGCTCCACTATGTCCAGAAGCCGCTCACCTATACCCAGACCTCCGACGTGATCGGCTCCGACGAACGGCCTGCGGGCCAGAATTTCGTCGTTGCGATCATCTCGTATGAAGGCTTCAACATTGAAGACGCTCTGATCATGAATCAGGCTTCCATCGACCGGGGCCTCGGGCGCTCGCACTTCTTCCGCACCTACGACGGCGAGGAGCGGCGCTACCCCGGCGGCCAGGTCGACCGGATCGAGATCCCGGACGAAGAAGTCTCCGGCGCGCACGGTGCCGAGTACTACGCGAACCTCGATGTCGACGGCGTCATCAACCCCGAGACGGTCGTCCGCGAGAAGGATGTGCTGATCGGAAAGACCTCTCCGCCGAGGTTCCTTGAGGAACCGACAAGCGAGTTGATCTCCGTCGAGAAACGGCGCGACACTTCGGTCACGATGCGGAGCAACGAACACGGTATCGTGGATACCGTCATCATCACGGAGGGCGAGAACTCCTCGCGCCTCGTAAAGGTCCGGACCCGGGACCTCCGGATACCGGAGATCGGCGACAAGTTCGCGTCCCGGCACGGTCAGAAGGGTGTCATCGGGCTCATCCAGCCTTCGGCGGACATGCCGTTCACCGAGTCGGGCATGACGCCCGACCTGATCATCAACCCCCATGCAGTCCCGAGCCGTATGACCATCGGGCATATGCTCGAGATGCTGGGCGGCAAGGTCGGCTCCCTCGAGGGCCGCCGGATCGATGCGACGGCGTTCCGCGGCGAACGCGAGGCCGACCTTCGGCATTCGCTCAAGGAACTCGGTTTCTCCCACAACGGCCGCGAAGTGATGTACGACGGCATAACCGGCCGGCAGTTCGACGCCGACATCTACATGGGTGTCATTTACTACCAGAAACTCTACCACATGGTATCGAGCAAGATGCATGCGCGGTCGCGCGGCCCCGTGCAGGTGCTCACCCGCCAGCCGACCGAAGGGCGTGCCCGTGAGGGCGGTCTCCGGTTCGGTGAGATGGAGCGGGATGTGATGATCGGTCACGGTGCGGCCATGGCCTTAAAAGAGCGGCTGCTCGACGAGTCAGATAAGGTGACCCAGTGGGTCTGTGCGAAGTGCGGCATGGTGGCGATGCTCGACCGGAAGAGAAAGGTCACGCGGTGTCTTGCCTGCGGCAGCGAAACCGACATCTACCCCGTCGAGATGAGTTACGCTTTCAAACTCCTCCTCGATGAGATGAAGAGCATGGGCATTGCTCCCCGCCTGAGACTCGACGATATGGTGTAACGACAAGGGGGCAGTTTCAAACTATGACCAGTCCAAAACGTGTTGGAAGGATCGAATTCGGGCTCTTCTCCCCGAAGGAGATCCGCAAAATGAGCGTCCGGAAGATCATCTGGGCGGATACCTACGACGACGACGGGTTTCCCTACCCGCAGGGCCTGATGGACTTAAACCTGGGCGTCATCGACCCGGGGCTCCGGTGCAAGACCTGCGACCAGAAGGCGGCCGATTGCCCGGGTCACTTCGGGCATATCGAACTCGCGAAGCCCGTCATCCACGTCGGCTACACCCGGCTGATCCGGAAACTCCTGCGGGTGACCTGCAGGTCCTGTTCCCGGCTGCTGATGACCGAGGAAGAGGTCGAGAAGATCACCGGGCCCGACGAAGGCGAGCTCGCGGGAGATATCGTCTCCGAGAAGGATATCAAGAAAGAGCGTGTCTGCCCCCACTGCGGAGAGCAGCAACTCAAGATCAACTTCGAGAAACCCACCACCTTCTCCGAAGTCTTTGTGGAAGACGGGAGGAAGGTGGAGCACAAGTTGACCCCGGCGGATATCCGGGCGCGCCTTGAGAAGATCCCGGACGAGGACCTGCGGGCGATGGGGGTCAACCCGGACGTCGCACGGCCGGAGTGGACGATCCTTACCGTCCTCCCGGTCCCGCCGGTCACGATGCGCCCTTCGATCATCCTTGAAAACGGGCAGCGGTCTGAAGATGACCTGACCCACAAACTTGTGGATATCATCCGGATCAACCAGCGGTTCAAGGAAAATCAGGATGCCGGCGCGCCTCAGTTGATCATCGAGGACCTCTGGGAACTCCTGCAGTACCACGTCACCACCTATCTCGACAACGAGGTGGCGGGGTGCCCGCCCGCCCGGCACCGGAGCGGCCGGCCCTTAAAGACCCTCTCACAGCGGCTCAAGGGGAAAGAAGGGCGGTTCCGCGGCTCGCTCTCCGGCAAGCGTGTGAACTTCTCCGCCCGTACGGTCATCTCTCCCGACCCGAACCTCTCCATCAGCCAGGTCGGGATACCGCTTGCCATCGCAAACGAGATGACCGTCCCGATCCGGGTAACCCGGTTCAACATCGAGGAGATGAAACAGTACATCCTGAACGGTCCCGAGCGCCCCACCATCAGGTCGCCCTGCGGTGCAAACTACGTCATCCGGCCGGACAACCGGAGGATGCGCCTCTCCGATACGAACCTGGAGACGGTCACGGAGATGATCGAGCCGGGCTGGACTGTGGAGCGGCAGTTAAAAGACGGGGATATCGTCCTCTTCAACCGGCAGCCCTCGCTGCACCGGATGAGCATCATGGCGCACCGGATCGTCGTGATGGACGGGAGGACCTTCCGGCTGAACCCGGCCGTCTGTCCTCCTTACAACGCCGACTTCGACGGCGACGAGATGAACCTGCACATCCCGCAGACCGAGGAGGCGCGGGCCGAGGCCGAGATCCTGGTCTCGGTGCAGGCAAACATCCTCTCGCCGAGGACCGGCGGCCCGATCATCGGGGGTATTCACGACCACATCTCGGGGATCTTCCTCCTGACGCACACGGTCCGTTACTTCGACAAGGAGACGACGCTCTACCTCACCCAGCACCTCCCGATCGAGCACCTCCCCGCACCGGCCAAGATGGATGAGGCCGGTAAGCCTCTCTGGACCAACAAACAGATCTTCTCGCTCATCCTCCCCGACAGCCTGAATATGATCTTTCGTGCCTCGTCGTGCCAGAACTGCGAGACCTGCCGGCGGGAGATGTGCGAGAACGATGCGTACGTCCGGATCGTCGACGGGAACCTGCTCTCCGGCACCATCGACAAGAAGGGTATCGGCGCGTTCGACGGCCAGATCCTGCACCGGATCATCCGGCAGCACGGCATGAAGCGGGCGGTTCAGTTCATCGACGACGTGACGCAACTCTCGATCCGGGGCATCATGCTCAGGGGGTTCTCGTTCGGCATTGACGACGAAGACCTGACCCGGACCGAATACGGCCAGATCGATGAGGTCCTTTCGGGTGCTCTCGGCGATGTCGAACGCCGGATCAAGATCTACAATGAGGGGCAACTTGAACCGATGCCGGGCCGGACGCTTGAGGAGACGCTCGAGATGCAGATCATGCAGGTGCTCGGCAAGGCCCGTGACCGCACCGGTGAGATCGCCGGTCGGCACCTCGGGATGGACAACAGCGCCGTGGTGATGGCGGTCTCCGGCGCTCGCGGTTCGATGCTGAACCTGACGCAGATGGCCGGTTGTCTCGGGCAGCAATCTGTCCGTGGCGAGCGGATCATGCGTGGTTACGAGGACCGGACGCTGCCGCACTTCCGGAGGAACGACCGCGGTGCTGAGGCGCACGGATTCGTCACCAATAGTTACAAGAGCGGTCTTACGCCGACCGAGTTCTTCTTCCACTCAATCGGCGGACGTGAGGGTCTTGTGGACACGGCGGTCCGGACGTCGCAGAGCGGTTACCTGCAGCGGCGGATGATCAACGCCCTGCAGGACCTCAAGGTGGAATACGACGGTACCGTCCGAACGACGGGAGGCCGGATCATCCAGTTCCGCTACGGCGAGGATGGAACCGACCCCGGCCGGAGCAGTTACGGCGCCCCGGTGGACGTGAAAGGGATCGTTGAGAGCGTCTTAAAGGAGGAGGTCAAATGAACAGCGATATGGAGCAGCGGATCGATGCCCTCGATCTGCCCTACCGGACCCGGCAGGACCTGATGACGAGTCTTTCGGGCGTGGATGTTACGGAAGAAGAATTTGACCGTATTCTCTCGATGGTCTTCTCCGAATACGAGAAGAGCCGGATCGAGCCCTGCGAGGCGGTCGGTATCGTGGCGGCGCAGTCCATCGGCGAGCCCGGCACCCAGATGACGATGCGAACCTTCCACTACGCCGGTGTGGCCGAGATCAACGTTACCCTCGGTCTTCCCCGTCTCATCGAGATCATGGACGCCCGGCGCGAGCCGAGCACCCCCACGATGGCGGTTTACCTTCTGGACGACTGGGCGTTCAACCGTGACCGCGCCCGTGAGGTGAGCTGGCAGATCGAGGCCGCGCCGCTCCACGAGTTCGGGGATATCACCATCGACATGGAGAACATGCAGGTTCTCGTCCTGTTGAATAAATCGGTCTGCGACCGGCGTAAGATTGCGGTGGAAGAGATCTTCGAGACGGCGCCGAGGAAGATCCGGGAAAAGCGGCACTTCCGCGACTTCGATGTCGAAGGCGACGTGAAGAAGGCCTCACTCACGTTCACCCCGAAAAACCGGGAAAGTTACCAGAATCTCTTCCAGCTTGCAGAGCATGTCAGAAACGTCATCGTCCAGGGCATCGACGACATCGAGCGGGTCGTTGTCAGAAAAGAAGGCGGGGAGTATATCCTTTATACTGAGGGCTCCAACCTAAAAGATGTCTTCGAAGTTGAGGGAGTCGATACCTCCCGCACCCGGAGCAACAACATCAGCGAGATCGCCGATGTGCTCGGTATCGAGGCGGGCCGGAACATGATCATCCAGGAAGCCTTAAGCACCCTGAACGAACAGGGTCTTGGCGTCGACGTCCGCCATATCATGCTCGTCGCCGACATGATGTGCATGGACGGCGAGGTCAAGCAGATCGGCCGGCACGGTATTGCCGGTGAGAAGGAAAGCGTCCTCTCCCGGGCCGCATTCGAAGTCACCGTCAACCATCTGCTGGATGCAGCAATCGCAAACGAAGTGGATGAATTGAACGGCGTCACGGAGAACGTGATCGTGGGTCAGCCCATTCAGCTTGGCACCGGTGATGTGAAACTCATCGCAAAACCCGTAAACCTGAAAACCTAGGAGAATTACAGTATGGACTTTAATGCTTCGCTACGTAAAGCTGTGAAGACCGGAACCGTGTTCCTCGGCCAGAACAAGACCCGGGAATGCATCGAAGAGGGCAAGGCCAAACTTGTTGTGGTGGCCGCCAACAGCCCCGAATCCGTCAAAAACCTTGTGAAAGAGATCGATATCCCTGTCTACGTCTACGAAGGCTCGAGCGTCCAGCTCGGGAAAGCCTGCGGTATGCCGTACGTCGTCAGTGCGCTTGCTGTGATCGAGCCGGGTGAATCCGATATCCTGAATGCTGCGAGAGTGTAGGACTATGCCACAGGTCGTGCTGACTGAGGAGTGCATGCGCCTTATCTCCCAGTTCGAGAGCCTCACCGGCGCAGGCAGCCGCGACTGCATCGTTGACAACCGCAACGAGCGCATCATCTTCGTGATCAACCCCGGCGATATGGGACTTGCCATCGGCAAGGGCGGGTCGAGCATCAAAAAGGCGTCCGACGTGATGGGTAAACGGATCGAGGTCGTGGAGTACGCTCCTGACCCGGCCCAGTTCCTGCGGAACTGTTTCCTCCCCGCTCAGGTCACCGGTATCGAATTCTCTACCAATGAGGAGGATCTGCAGGTCGCCCTTGTCGAGGTGCGGGATGAAGACCGGGGTCTTGCCATCGGTAAGGGCGGGAAGAATATTTTCAAGGCAAAGGTTCTTGCGCAGCGGCAGCACGATATCGCCGATGTCCAGCTGGCACAGAATGAGGTTGCCTGAATCCCTCTTTTTTGGTCGTTGTTCGTGTTCCACCCCGCGGGTGAGCGATCCGGAAATTCCGGAGGGGCATCTCTATCCGGGAAGTCCCGGGTGTTTCCCGATCAGAAATCTATTTATATTCGTCCGTGCTCCATGAGACTCTCATGAAGAGGGGGTCCGGTGGGCGCGTGGATCTTCACGTCTCTGCAGTGGAACGGGCAGCGTTGTCAGGGGGCCTTCTCCTCGCATCCCTGGCCCTGGTGCTCTGTGTCGGCCTGGCTGCTCCTCCCGCGTCCGCTCTCCCGGACACCGGGGAGAATGCGACTGTGACGGCAACGACCGTCCCCGAGACGGACGACTTCGACGACGAGGAGTCTGAAGAGACGGCGATACCGACCCTGGAAAGGTATGCACCGCCGCGACCGGGCGCAACGATGGCGAAAGCGCACCAGTCGCACGACCGCCCGCTGGTCCAGAGCAGTCACCACCTTGTCGGCCCCGCCGCAGCCTCCCGCACCTCGGAGGAGAATGAGACCGAAACGCCGCTTGAAGCCGCCGGGCCGCGCGACGGACTGTTCGTCAAAGGTGTCGGGGTGCTCCTCCCCCGGACTCCGGAGGACGTCGCCCTCACCCGGAACGGGGTTGAGATTGCAAACCTCGAATGGCTGCTCGACACCGCCATGCACCTCGGCGGCCGGCACCCCCGGGTCGCGTTCGAGGGGGAGACGTTCACCGTCACCGTGACGGTTGAGGCCCGGAACGTGTCGATCACCGAAGAGAACCCGGCCTATGTCGTCCTGGTGCCGCCGCCGGGCGAGACCGGGGTCTACGAGATCACGCGGACACGCGAACTATCGGGTCTCCGGGACGGGGAGCGCGGCGCCTGGGAGTTCTCGGTCACCACCCGCACCGGAAGGCTGACGCTCGACAACCTCACCCTCCCGGAGGAGCGGCTGGTCACCAACCTGACGTCGAACCCGGACGTTTTCGCCTTCCAGGCATACGCTTTTACCGGCGACCAGGAGGTCCCCTCTGCAGGCTTCTCCGACCCGGTGATCGCCGTCCGACCCGACGCGGGAGCGGGAGCGGCGGCGGAGTTGCCCCTCCCCGAACTCTATACGCTTGCAGGCATCGAAAATTCGACGCTCCTCCCGTCGGAGACATTGACCGACGCGTGGGGGCGGGGCGTCGGCCACGAAACAATCGTCGCCGGGGCAACCGGGCACCTTGAGGCCCTGCAGGGCCTCGGGACGGAACACCTGGGGGTCATCTACGACAAAGAAGAGGGCGGCGCGGCGGAGGAATCGGGTGTGTCCCCGTCGTCGCCGCTCGACCTGTTCGCGAAGTTCTTCCGCGGGCTCATGGGTCAGATCTCGGGGACGACAGAGGCAGGCTCTTCGTGAGACATGTTACCCCGATCACCCCTCCCGAAACCGCTTCCAGAGGTATGCGAGCCCGAAACACCCCGAGAGCATCATGTCCCCGAAAGGTGCCGCCTGGTAGGCCTCCGGCAGCAGCCGGAGCCGGTTTGGGCCCGTGACGACCACGGCATCGGTGGCGAGGGGTTTTCTGATCGCCGCCCCGTGACCGCCGTCGTCGAAGACCTCCTTCGAAGTCAGCGTGCCGTCGGTGAGCCGCCGGACGTAGTGTTGCAGTTTTGCGGGGTCGAGCGCGCCGGTGTGATGTTCAAAGAGCCCGTAGATCTCGTGTCCTTTCAGGGTAAAACAGAGGGTGTGCCCGTTCCCGGCGTTGACGAGGGTCACCCCGGTCTCCGCCATCTGCCGGACGTTCGGGTCGCAGAGCGCCCCGATGAGGGCGACCGGCCCGGTGTCGGTGACGAGCGCACCCGGGGCCTGCTTTAGCGCCGCCTGCATCCGGGTCATATCGGGAAGGGGCGGGTCGGTGGCGAGCGAGAGGAGGTTCCAGTCCCCGTCTTCCAGCCGGTCCCGCATGAGCTCGAACCGGTGGATACGGTTGCTCCGGTGCGGGGAATAGCCGTGATCCTGGACCGCGATCGCGACGTTCTCCGGGTATTCGACGCCGAAGAGCGTGAGCGCTTTTCGGATCTCCGGTTCCATATAGTCGGTGGCGTGAACCCTCGCCGCGTCCTCCGGCGGGGTGTCCCTGATCGTAACGCCAATCGCACGCACCCTCTCTAAGTCGTCGTGGATGGTCACGGCGGCTTCGGGAGTGGCATAGACGGGAAGACCTGCTGCGAGGTGCGCCCGTATCGCGTCGGTGCTTGCGCCGCCGCCCATCAGGAACCCTTCCAGGAAGACCGGGCGCCCGGCTTCGGTCGCCTGCCGGACTCTCTTTGCCGTCACCACGGTCGGGGAGGGGAGGACCAGTTTGATGCTGTTCTCAATCGTTCGGCCGGGTTCGTAGACCAGGATGTCCTGGGTGCCCCGGCCGACGTCGATAGCGAGAAGTGATGCCGTCAGATCAATCATCGATCAGAATCTCCTTACACGGCCAAAAAAGGTACGATAGCGGTCAGGCGTCCGCCCGGTTCGCCGCCGGGGACACCCCGCCCACCTTCCCCTGGTCCGGGTGCTTCGGCCTGAGGTCCCGGTACTCCTTCAGGGAGACCGTCAGGTCCCGGGTGAAGGCGAAGTAGCCGATCTGGGTCGTCCGGCAGAGGTTCATCGCCATCTCCATCAGCCCCCGGGGGTCGGGGCGTGCCTCTCCGAGCCAGATATGAAAGATGTTCCCGCCGTCTACGATGGGGAAGAAGACATGCTCGATCTCGATCCGTTTCGTGAGCGGGACCGGGGCCGCCGGAGTGACATGGGTCCCGTTGGTGTAGTAGATGGGGAGGTCGAGCGTCGTGCCGAGCATCTCGAGCGCCCGATCCGCGTCGCCCTTGACGACCTTGATCGCGTGGTCCCGGAACCGCTCGTCGAGGAGGTCGGCGACCGCAAACCGCTGGCCGGTCGTCTCCGCCGGGGTCCGGGCAAGAGCAATCGTCATGTTGTGCTTCTTTGAGAGTTCGCGGGAGTACATCTCGAGTTCGGTCATGGCCCGGACGGCGAGGCGGAACGCCTCTTTTGACTCGTGAAGCTGGTGGCCGGTGAAGTGCTGCACCATCTCGTTGACACCGACGACGCCGATGGTGTAGACGAGTCCTTCGAGGTCGACGGCAACCGCACCGCGTTCACCGGTATTCGGGTCTTTCGGGCGCTGCATCGCAAACGGCATCCGCCCGTTCGCTCGAATGAGGGACATCCACCGGCGCTTGATCCGGTAGAGTTCGACGGCGGTGTCCATGAGCGACTTCAGCTCGGCAAAGAGCCGGTCCTGGTCGCCTTCCGCCTTATATGCCGCCCGCGGGCAGTTGATGGACATCACCTGCCAGGAGCCCATCGAGAAGTGCTTCCCCTCCCGGAAGTAGAGTTTGTCTTCAAACTCGTCGTCCTCGTTGGCGAGGGAGGAGAACTGATAGGCGCAGCAGTTTCCGGTCACGATGCCGAGCGCGGTCGAGAAGGTATGGGTGCCGGTGACGTCGACGAGGTCGTAGACGTAGCCGTTGTAATCGACCGGTTCGATCGAGCGGATGCGGAGCGGGTGGATATCTCCCCGGGCGAGCCTTCCCGTCCCGGCATCGCGGACGACGGGGGGGAGGACCAGCGATACCTGGATTCCCTCTATTCCGCCGAAATTGCATCTGCTCGCGCAGGCAATGCCGACGCACCCGGTTCGGGCTTCTCTCTCCGGGAGGTGCGTGAAGGTCCCGTCGGTCTGCCGGCCCTGCGGCACCTCCGCACGGCATCCGGTCTCCGCGTAGAACCTGTCGATCTGCTCCTGAGCCGTGATCCTGCAGATATAGGTCTTTTGCGGGGCTTTCCTGGTTTCCCGCTCGGCGTAGCTCATCTGCACGCCGAGTTGTCCCGCAAGCCAGATCAACTTCTGGACAGCGTCCCGGGAGGCTGTATTCAGCCTGATGCTCCGGGCACGGCGGCCGGAGGTCGTCCTCCCCGTCGTGCAGAAGGCCGCACCGAGGTAGTTGCCCGCGAGGGTGCGGTCGAGGTTGAAGAGAAGGTCGGGCACCGTTTTATTCTCCCCGGAACCGCACCCGAGGGCGTCGACCAGGAGATATACGAGTTTGCTGTTGATGACGACGGTGGTCCCCGTCGCCGACTTGCGGACCTGCGGGACGCAACCGAGAGCGGTGCGGACGCAGGCAGCGGCGTCCGCCGCAATCTCCGATTCGTGCCCCTTAAACGAGAGCCTGACGGTGTACCGCCGCCCGGCACGGTCGCTCGACCCATCCCTGAGATAGTAGCCGAGGAGCGTTACGAGGTCGCGGCCGACCGGGAGGGTGCGGGGCAGACCGGGCCGTCCGGCGCTCCGGAGCCTCACGCCGTCTTCGGTGACGCGGACTGAATCGGCGTATCCCGCCCGTGTGAGGACCTCGAGAACATCGAGCTCCGTGATCGGGTCTTCGCAGAATCCGCTGGTTCTTAACACCGGCAGGTAGTCGCCGGTCTCGAGGTCCCCGGCGGTCTCTTTCGTGAACCCGTCGCCGTTCAGGACATAGACCGGGTGATCGGGGGTGACGGTGATCTTCCGTCCCGACTCCAGGGTGATCCGGAGGAGGTCCCCGGTATATCGCCGGCGCATCACGCCCCGAAACGGACGGAGCGACGCTTCCAGAGTGGTGAAGTCGACGCTCGGGGCCTTCCCGTCGTAGTAGGCGAGTTCCGTGCCGAAGGGATCGACCCGCCGTCCGTTCGTCGCCGCGGCATCGAAGAGGTCCCGGATCGCCCTGACGGCAACCCTGCCGTCAGGGTCGGCGACCGGGACCAGTTCGTCGCCTGCAAGGCACTGGTAGCATGAGATCCCCTCCCCGGCGCCCCGGTAGCCGGGGATCTGGTTGTCGTAGTAGGGGGTGCCGTACTTGGACGCGAGTTCGAAGGTCATCAGGTAGAGGTCCTGGTAGGTCGGGAGGTCGGGGTGCTCGCGGTTGAACTCCTCGTTCTCGACGAGGAAGTCGGGTTCGATGCTGATCTCGGGTTTCGGGAAGGAGAAGGGCTTGCCCCAGTAGTCCCCTTCGAGCATCACCTCCATCAGCGCCTTGAAGAGGAGCCGGACCTCCCGCTCGAACTCGCCGTAGGTCCGGAGCGGCGCCTGTTTTCCGTCCCAGACCTTGCCGCGGTAGACACAGGGTTTGTCCTTCCAGAGGGTGGGGACGCCCGGGGAGAGCTGGACCGACGAGAAGACCACCTGGCCGCCCCGGGCGACCATCATCTGGGTCATCTCGTAGACGAACATCTGCATCAACTGCTTGATCTCGCCGTAGTCCATCCCTTCGAAGAAGGGCGCCATGAACGTGAGGAAGTTGTAGTAGCCCTGGCCGCCGGCGAAGTTCGTCTGGGCCGAGCCGAGCGCCTTGACCGCGTGGAGGACCGCCACCTCGGCCCGTTTCGCGGGGCCGGCGACCGATGCTTTCGTCCCGTTTCCATCGGGCATCAGGCCGTAGTAGAAGAAGTAGCGCAGGTCCCAGTCCTGGCAGTTGTGGATGAGAAGGCCGTCCGATGCGTAGAACGTGTGGCTTTCCTCGCTCCCGTCGCCGTCGAGGAAGAGGTCGTAAACGTACTCGCCGGTGGGCTCCGCAGGCCCGTTATCGAGAACGGTCTCTTCCCGCCCGGCGGTCTGTATTCCCTTCACCGTGGAGAGGAACCTGTCGATGTGGTCCTGCCGTTCGTCGAGGAACGTGGCGTACCGGGCGAACGTCTCGATGTTCCTTCTCCCGTTGAGCTGGAGCCGGTAGAGCGTCCGTCGCTCCTCCTCGCCGTAGGGTTCGACGATATACGGCGACATCCCGAGTGAGGCGAGCAGAAGCGAGAGTTCCTGCCGGAGTTCCGGCGATGCGGTGGTGTAGTTGACGATGCAGTCCGACTTCTCCGGGCGGTAGTATGTCGAACCGTCTCCGGTGAAGAGAGCGGAGAGGAACTCGTGGAGGAGCACGTCGTCTAAGTGGTAGACGATCCAGGGGAGGCGTTTTCCTGCTGCTCCCTCAGGGATGGCAAAGACGTAGCGGAAGAGCAGATAGGCCGCCTTGCCGCCGAAGTAGACCTGCAGCGCCCGGTTTCGCTCCACCTCGACCCCGTAGATGGTCGTGGTATCGGGAGCGCCGCCGGCGATCGTTGCGTAGGTGTTCAGGCAGGTACGCGCCGAGGCCGTGATCGCGGGCGCCTGGTGGTTCTCGGTTATCGCGAGGTTGTACTGCCCGACTGCCGGGACGGCGTTATAGTTCCCCTCCGAGACGAAGAACCCGAGGAGCCGGACGAGTTCCGGTGTAAGTTCAAGGAGTGCGGGCAGTTCGTGTTCGCTCCCCGTAACCCCGATGGTGATCCCGGCGTAGTCCTCGATGCCGTAGCGGCGGGAGAGGGCTGCAAAGAGCGCGACCGGCATGATTCCGCGCGTATACCACTGTTTCTGGTGCTCGACGCCGAGTTCCCGCGAGATCTCGGTGTATGATGCGGCCCGCCCGCTCTGCACCACGTGACTAAAGACCTCTTCGGCCCCGCGGACGTAGACGTTATCGAGGAGTTCGGCCGGAACCGATGCAGATAGTTCCCGGACGAGGTCGATCGATCCGATCGTCTCCCCGCGGAGACCGTCGGTCCCGGAGATCCGGTAGAGAACGTCTCCGGGCCGGATCTCGTCGGCACGACGGATGGCCATCCCCTCTCCGGTCCGCACCGGGATCCGGTGCTCGCCGGTGACCAGGAGCGACCGTCCGCCCGATGTCCGGATCCGGCGCATCTCGCCCGGGTTCACCTTCCGGCGGGTCACCTTTGCGACGCGCCTCCAGCCCTTCGGCGTGAGCGCGGAGAGGTCACGCGGGTGCCATACATCGCCCTCAATCGGGAGTTCGTCGAGGCGAAGACTCCGGATCCGGTTCTCCATCCGCAGGGGTACGACCGTGCTCCCGTCGATACAGAACGGGCGCGTCCCGAAGTATTCCAGGTCGTGGATATGGAGGTCACCACGGAGGTGGTGGTCCGCAAGGGCCGGCGGGAGCTGCAGGAGGTACTGCTCCTTGCTGATCTTGTCCGCCTTCTTCTTGTGCGAGGTCTCGGCGTTCTCCTGGAGGTTGGCGTTGTCGTGGGCTTCGAATCCCCGCCCGACGTCGATGAGGTGCGCGTCGAAGACCGGGGTTCCCACCCTGGTGCAGACGTTGCGGTAGGAGACAAGACCGCGTTCGAGAAGCGTCATGTTGACGATCTCGCGGATCAGGGGCCCGGAGAGCGTCTGAAGGCCGAGCATCTGGATCTTCCTCTCGACCAGCCGGGCGATCTCCTTCGCCGTCTCCTCGCCGGCTCCCCGGGAGTTGTAGAAGGTCTCGACCAGCCGGGTCTCCTCCGTGATCTGCCGGATGATCCGGTCCCGGTCCCAGTTGAGGAGATACCCTCCCGTGGTCCGGACTTTGGGGAGGGTGGGAAGGAATTTCCCGAACAGGGTTGTTTGCGTTGACCTGTGCGCCGCCAACCTCATGCCCCCGCGATCAGGTCGGCGACAAGGTCCTCCTGGAACGCGCCGCCGGCGAAGAGGTCGCCCGCCGTATAGAAGGCGTCGCCTTTCTGCAGCACCGGCGCTTCCTGGACGAATACGCCGTTCATCCGGAGTTCCGTCAGCCCCTCAGCGGACGCCATGTCGCACTCGACGAAGGAAACACCCCTGGAGGCCAGGAACTCCTTGAGAATTTCGCAATTCGGGCAAAATTCGAGTGTATAGACGATGAATTGCATTGTATCGGAAATGATGATTACCCCCAAGAACGGTCGTTATATTTTGGCTCAGAACGGATATATCCTCTGTTATTTGTGTGAGGGTGCCGTTCGCTGCCGGTGAGGGGCTGTCGCGATCTCTCGCGCCGGGTTTGCGCATCCACCGTCTGCCCGGTGCGGCATCCCCGCACAATCACCATTTTGTAGCGTGAGGTGCGATAGTAGATACTATGGTCAGGACGTTCGTTGCAATCGATCTGCCGGAGGATATCCGCGAGCGGGCTCGCGGGTCCCTGGAGGTCCTGAAACGGTCCGAGGGAAGACTCGCCGTCGTCGATCCCGGGAATCTCCATATCACGGTGAAGTTTCTCGGGGAGGTCGATCCGGCGCTGATCGAGCCGATCGTCGCGGCGCTCGGGGGCGTTCGGGTCGACCCCTTCGATCTGACGGTCGGACATCCGGTCTGCAACCCCCCGAAACGGCCGCGGGTGGTCTGGTGCGACGTTGCGGACGCCGGGGAGAGCGCCTCTCTCGCCCGGCAGATGGACGACCTCCTCGCGCCGCTCGGGTTTCCCCGGGAGAAGCGTCCCTTCCGCCCCCACGTGACCCTCGCACGGGTGAAGGAGTTCCACCCCTCGCTTGCCGACGGGGTGGCCTGTCTCTCTCCCGAACCGCTCGGCCGTTGCCGGGTGGAGAGCATCAGGCTCAAGAAGAGCACGCTTACGCCCCGGGGATCGGTCTACGAGGACCTTGCGGAGGTGCCGCTTTGACCCGGTGCCCCTGCGAGGAGGAGGTGCTCGCGAAGATCCGCCCCACGCCTGAAGAGCAGGCTTACGTCCGGGCGATCGGACAGCGCCTGATCGAGGCGGTGGAGCGGTCGGGGATGGCGAAGGCGATGATGGTAGGGTCGGTCGCCCGCGACACCTTCGTCCGGGGCGACCGGGACCTCGACATCTTCATGCTCTTCGACCCCGCTCTCTCCCGGGAGGAACTGCAGGAGCAGGGGCTTTCCCTCGCGCACCGGATCGCGGAAGAGTTCGGCGCGACCTGGCGCGAGAAGTACGCGGAGCACCCTTACGTCAACGCAACGATCGATTCGCTCGATATCGATCTCGTTCCCTGCTACGCCGTCCCGAGCGCCACCGAGATCAAGAGCGCCGTGGACCGGACCCCGTTCCACACCCGCTACATCCTCGCTCACATCGACGGTTATACCGACGACGTCCTCCTTGCGAAGCAGTTTACGAAGGCGGGGGGGGTCTACGGGTCGGACCACATGACCGAGGGGTTTTCGGGCTACCTCTGTGAGGTCCTGACGATCTACTACGGCGGGTTCCGTCCGCTCCTTCTGGCCGCCGCCCGCTGGAGGCCGGGGGAGGTGATCGATATCGAGGAGCACGGGGCAAAGCGGTTCGAGGACCCGCTCGTCGTCATCGACCCGGTCGACCCGGAGCGGAACGTGGCGGCGGCGCTCTCGACATCACGGATGTTCGAGTTCGTGGAGCTCGCCCGCGGCTATCTCGCGGAGCCGTCGGTGGCGTTCTTCTGCCGGCCGCCGTCTCCGCCGCTCACCCGGGAGGTCTTTTCCCGCCTGCTCGCAGCGCGGGGGACGCACCTCTTCTCCATCACGTTTGCAACGCCGGACTACACGCCCGATACGGTGGTGCCCCAGCTCCGGAAGTCTGCGGGGTCGATCCGGGAACTTCTCGAACGGAGCGGGTTTCCGGTAAACCGCATCGATGTCTGTATGGGGGAGGAGCGGTGCATGCTCCTCTTCGAGCTGATGGCCGGGACCGTCCCGGCGATGCGCCGGCATATCGGGCCGCCGGTCTCGTCGAAGGGGAACGCCGGGAAATTTCTCGAAAAGTACGTCCGGGAAGAGGTCTTCGCCGGTCCCTACGTCGAGGACGGCCGCTACGTTGTGGAGATCGCCCGTCCGTTCACCCGGGCCGCCGACCTGCTGCGGTCGAACGCCCTCTTTGACGTCGCGCTCGGGAAACACGTCCGCGGCTCGATGCAGCAGGGATGGACGGTGCGCGCCGGTGCGGAGTGCTGGGATGAGGAGTTTGCCGGGTTCCTTTCGGGGTTCCTGGAGCGGTCGTCGCCGCTTGCGAGGATCTGGCGGACGACGAGACGGTAGGGCGGCGTTCCCGAATTTCACGGCGGCCTGTATATTGCCTGTCGGCTCATTTTCGAGCCTTGCTGGCCCCCTCTCTCGATAGTCGGTCGTGATCCCGGCGGGTATCGCCATGAGGCGGCACTTCGTCGAACTTCTTTGAAGAAGCCGCAGGAGGTCAAATTGCCGATTTTTTTTCGAAACCCGACGGCTTCTCGAGTTCCCGCCTCTTCGGGGGGACCGTGTTTCACGTGAGGCTTCGGTCCGCCTCCCCCCCGTCACCCCGTCCGCCTCAAAATCTGCTCACCCACCTTGCCTTAAGGGATCATTTGATAAACAAATAGTTTGAATATCAAATAGTTTGAGTGTGAACATATGACGGACATGGAGACGATTGAGCAGCTGAATGCGGAACTGGTCGAATTTTTCAACCGTTTTTCGTCCTGGGAAGCATCGGTGATTCAGCCGGGCCCTCTCACCCTTGCGGAGACGCATGCCATCGAGGTCCTGGGCCACCACGGCAGGATGAACATGAAGAGCCTGGCGCAGAGGCTCGGCGTGACGACCGGCACGGTCACCGTCACGGTCGACCGGCTGGAGGAGGGGGGGCTCGCCCGCCGGACGCCGGCGGAGAAAGACCGGCGGTCCTACATTATCGAGCTCACGCCTGAAGGGGAGGCTGCGTTTCTCGACCACCACCACCACCACCTGCAGCTCGCAAAAGAGATCGCATCGGCCCTGGACGACGGGGAGATCGCCGGACTCGTCGCGATCCTGCAGAAGATCAACGCGATCATCTGAAGGGACCGCGGTATCATGGCTCTGGAATGCGACACACACGGGTGGTCCTGCTCGCCCTCCTGCTGCGGGTCTGGCGGTCTGGACGCCCGCGAGGCAGTCAGGATCGGGGCGGCCGGTGTGCTTCTCGGCGCGGCTCTCGCGGCGGAGCACTTTGCGCTCTCTCTCCCGATCCCGGTCGCGGTCCTCTCTCTCGGGTCGCTCGTGCTGACCGGTCTTCCGATCATCGTGGGGACGGTGCAGGGGCTCCTCCAGCGGCAGCGAAACGTGGGAGAACTTGCGAGTATTGCGATTGTGGCTGCGCTGTACCTGGGTGAATTCACCGTCGCCGCGGAACTGGGCTTCATCATGGCCCTGGGCGAAGTGGCGGAGGAGTACGCCCACCGGCGGTCGCGGCGCGATATCGAGGCGATTGCGGCCGATACTCCGAGGTATGCTTTTGTCGTGCGGGACGGGGAGACCGTCCGGGCGGCTCTCTCCGAGATCGGCCCCGGGGACCGTGTGCTGGTCCGTCCCGGCGACGTCGTGCCCGTCGACGGAACAGTCGCGACCGGCACATCGGCCGTCGATGAATCCCACCTTACCGGGGAGAGCATCCCGGTTGAGAAAGGGCCGGGGGATGCGGTGTATGCCGGGACCATCAACCACGACGGCGCACTGCAGGTGACGGTCCTCCGCGTCGGGGACCGCTCGGCCTACGGGAAGATCATGCAGATGGTCCGGGAGGCGGAGGAGCGCCGCCCTCCTTCCCGCCCGCTTGTCGACCGGCTCGCGGTCGTCTACACCCCGGTGATGCTTGCGGCCGCCGGTGTGGTCCTGCTCGCGACGGGCGACCTGCAACGGTCGATCTCGCTTCTCATCGTCGCCTGCCCCTGCGCCCTCCTGCTTGCAACCCCGTCTGCGGTGCTTGCAGCGATCGGCGCCGGCGCCAGGCGAGGAGTCCTTATCCGGGGCGGCGAGTACCTGGAGGCCTGCTCAAAGATCGATACCGTCGTCTTCGACAAGACCGGCACCCTTACCCTCGGAGACCTGCACGTCACGAAGGTGGTGCCGTTCTGCGGGAGAACGGTTGAGGGGGTGCTCCGGGTCGCGGCCGTTGCGGAGGCGGGATCGGAGCACCCCGTCGCCCGGGCTATCCTCGATGCGGCGCCCGAGCCGGGGAGCCACGCGGCGGACGCGACGGAGATGCACCTGCACCCGGGAGGGGGGATCGAGGCGCGGTCCGGGGAGGCCCGCATCGTCGTGGGGAGCGCCCGTCTCCTCGCCCTGACCGGCATCCCGCTGCCGGAGGAGGCACGCGCGGTTCGGGACACCCTTGCGGCTTCCGGCGTCACGCCGGTCTTCGTGGCGGTGGATGAGGAGGTCGTCGGCGTGATCGGGCTGCAGGACCGGCTCCGCCCCGAGTCCGTCGAAGTCATCGAGCGCCTCAGGCGCGAGGGGATCGAGACTATCGCCATGCTCACTGGCGATCACGAGGTGGTCGCCCGCAGGGTCGCGGCGGAGGCGGGAATACCGGAGGATGCGGTTTACGCCGGTCTGCTGCCCGGCCAGAAACAGGAGTATGTGGAAACCCTCCAGACCGGCGGCCGGACGGTCTGTTTCGTCGGCGACGGGACCAACGACGGGCCGGCGCTCGCCCGGGCGGATATCGGGGTCAGCATCGGTTCGAGAGAGGATACGGTCGCCCTCGAGACCTCGCACGTCGTCCTGATGCGCGGGGGCTTAGCAGAGCTTCCCGACTTCCTCCGGCTCGGGAAGAGGGCGGCGCGGACGATCACCGCAAACGTCCTCTTCGCTCTCGCGTTCTCGTTTTCGATGATAGCGCTCGCCGCTCTCGGCATCCTCTCTCCTGCCGGCGGCGCGATAGCGCACCAGGCCGGAACGCTCATCGTGCTCGCGAACTCGGCAAGCCTCGCCGGGAGAGCGTTCGTGGACCTTCCCGGCGGGCGGTTCGGCCGGCACGGGCCCGGGTCCTGTCCGGCAGCGGACGGTCTGTAATGCCGGTGGCAAGGAGGGGTAGAACCCCCCGTTGTCGTTTTTGCTCGGGCGCGGTTCTCATTCACGCAATTTTTCCGGCGCGTCCCTGAGCGTTATTGCGACCCCATACTGGCCGTTGAAAAGCACGACCGGGACATACGTCGCCAGGCACCGTGCCCCGGTTCCGGAGTCGGTCCGGATCTCCGATACCTGCTCCGTGCCCCGGATCGCCCGGGAGAACGTCTCCGATGCGACCAGTTCCTTCAGAAACGGAGATGAGACCGAGACTGCGGCTCTGTCGACGGTCTCCTCCTTTACGAGGCCGAGGCGGGTGCAGCAGGCCGGGTTGATGGCCCGCACCGCAAGGTCCGCGTCGACGACGATCACGCTCTCCTGGATGTAATCGAAGAGTTCAAGGAGCGAGGGGCGGGAGGAGAGGAGGTACACCTTCGCCGAACCGACGGTGCACATCTCGACCCTGCCCGCCGTCACGAGCATGCCCAGGTACTTGGCCGTCGAGCTGCGGTTGAGGCTGATCCTCCGGGAGATATCGGAGATCGAAAGGCCGTGCGCCTCTTCCTTCAGGAGACTCAGGATTCGTGCCGCCCCATTCCCCGACCCGGGAAGGTTGCGGTGGGGGTCGCCCAATTCTGCTGTCATTGTCCAGATCTGTTTTATCTGGCTCAATATATATTGATTTAGTTAAAGATTGCTTGCTCGTGGCCCGCCGGAGGTGGGGAGGGGCGCTCCGTTGAGATGCCGGTGTATGCGGCGGTCTGTCTCTTCCGGGGTGAGACACCGGTTTGTCGCGGTGCCGGGGATTGTACCGTCCGGGGGTGCAAGATCCCGGGAAAAAATGGGTTTTCGGCACCTTACCAGAGTACAATCGAACCTGTCTGAACGGTTTTGCCGCTGACCCGGTCGATGATCGAATACTCAAGAGGCGTGTTCACCATCGCCCTGAAAGTGCCGCTTGCGCCGTCCGGCGTCCAGGTGATGAACCTGCCCTTCTCAACGCTGGTGCTTTCGGAGTTGTCGTAGCAGCCGTCCGCCGTCAGGATGAACGCGTCCCCGGCCATGAGGACGTCGCTGGCGCTGCCGCCGACGCGCCCGAAGTAGCGCGAGTAGGTGTCGTCCTTCGCAATCAGTTTGCCGGCATCGGCGCAGTACTTCGTCGATTGTGACGGGTCAAAGACGGTATCGTAGCCGATGGCAATGACAGTAGTATCGCGGCTCTTGAGCTGGACGGTGATGTCCCGGAGGGAGATGGGGTCTCCGCCCGTGTGCCGGAGCGTGATCCCGTTGTTGACCGTGAATCCTCCCCCATAGTCCGGGACTTCGTTGGTCGGGTCGTTATCACGGATTTCCGTTATCATCGGCGTGACTTCAAAGGTCAAACTCGGGGCCTGCTTCTGGCCGGAGGTTATGGACCCGGAGAACGAACTCACCAGCGCCGCGATGATGATCGTTACGACGAGCATCAGCATAACGCCGACGACCGGGGAGACTGCGTTGTCCTTCATTGTACGTACACCTCGCCCTGGTAGATGGTCTTCTGGCTCGGGATGTGGATGATCTTAACCTCGACGATGCTGCCCGGGCCGAACTCATATTTAGAGTCGGTGATATCGAACCCGAGCATGCTGGTCCCGGACTTCGAACCGGTACCAGCTGTCGTGCCCGAAGTCAGTACGTCCCCGGATACGAACGTGAAGTTGCCGAAGTCCACCTTCGGATCTCCTTGGCCGCCCCGGGTGGGGTCGTTGAGGTAGGGAATCTTCACCTTGACGCCGCTGATCGTCGCCGCGTTCTTTATTGAGGTGACGTCACCCCGCGTCTGGGTACCGTTTGGCGGAGTATAGTAACTCAAGACCCTCATATCCTTTGTCTGGATGGGGTCTCCGCCGAGGTGCTCGATCAGCATGATGTACTGATCCCTGTCCGGCCCGCCGTCGGAGACGATCTTCACGTCCAGCGCTGCAGAAGGTGTCTTTGGGGCTGTTTCTCCGAATGTGCCGGCAAAAGATGCGACGACTGCGGCGATGACGATCGTCACCACGAGCATCAGCATCACGCCGATCACCGGCGAGACCGCATCGTTCCGGTCCGGTCTCTCATTGTCTATGCTCATACCGTCTCTCCGTAGCAAAAGCCATGTGCGAGTATTGTCCCGGAGTCCCGGTCGCTTAATGTATACTCGGTGCGGCCGTCTGTCATCAAGAACTGACCGCTCGAGTAGGTATTGCCACCATGGTAGCCTGGTTCGACGGAGGGATCTTGACGATCTGCCTGGTATCTCAATATCCGCTGCTTTTCCCAGAGATCAGGAATCCTATTATGACCATCCGAATATATGATGAACCTCTCTCCCGCGTTTAAGAGGGGGTTTTTTCTCTCGGTCGCCGAGAGCCCCGCGCCGAACTTCTCCATGCGGACATCCTTTCTCTCACGGTCCGGGTATCCCTGGGTGTAGCCCCTGGAGGGCGGGTCGTTGTACGTGACCAAGCAAACCGCCATAGTCCCATCATCATAACTGAGATCGAGTTGCAACGTCGTGAGGTCCACTGTGTCGCCGCCGACATGTTCAAACACCATGCCCGGGGCCATCGTTGCAGCGTTGTCGACATACGAGGACACACCGACGTAACGGATCTGTGCATTCGGGGCTTTCTTTGTGTCTTCCATCAACCCTCCGCTGAAAGCACTGACGGTGGCCGCAATGATGATCGTTACGACGAGCATCAGCATAACGCCGACGACCGGGGATACCGCGTTGTTGTTTACCATCTCACCATCACATCCTTGTCGTAGATGAATTTCCCGCTCGGTTTGTGGATTACCGTGATATGTACGACCGATCCTTCCTGAAACCCGAACTTATTCCTCTCAGTGGCATCGAATCCTAAGAAGGGATTTCTCGAAAGTTTAAGCCGCTCGCCAGGGCGCAGGATAACCTTTCCAAATTTTCGTGCCTGCGTGTCACCGGGCCCTAACACAACGTTTTGATTCTCGTTGCTCACCTGCGGAGTGAACGGGTCGGCGTTTTTATCCCACGCAGCCGTTCCGTCCGACGGCAGAGATCCGTCGGTTGTGTGTTTGATGGTTTTACTTGCGTTTCCTAGTTTAGCGGTCCCATACGCCTCAGGCAGGGTATAGGTGGTGACGATCTGCAGGTCTCCGGTATAAAGCGCCTCTCCGCCCAGGTTTTCCATATGTACCACAGTGCCCTTTTCACCGGCACGGACATCAAATCCAAGCGATGCAACCGGTGCTTTTTCATTCGTTCCACCTATGCCCGAGGCAAAGCTGCTCACGACGGCGGCGATGATGATCGTTACAACGAGCATCAGCATCACCCCGACGACCGGCGAGACCGCATCGTCTCGCCTTGGGAGAGTATGACCTTTTCCCGCCCCCGATGCTGTCTTGTGTGTTAGAGTCATGTTGTCGTTCTCCGATCCAACAAGTTTAATTTCGTTATATCAATGAATTTTTCATTAACCTGTGGGCTCTTACATCATATTAATCTTTTTTAAATACTCCATTTTCTCAGGGATTTTTAAAAATTATGCTTTCTAAACCCGCATTTCAAACTTGCATCGTGTCTTTGCATTGCATCGGCATTCCGAAGCCTCACCAGGAGAGGTGCGTCGGGGGTTTCGTCCGTACCGAAGAAAGCGTCAGTATCCGGCGCTTGAATGGAACCTTCTTGTGGGACGGGTGCAACGTCTGGGTGACTGCTGTCTCCGTCCGGCATACAACCGCGCCCAATTCCTATGATAAGTAGGAGGGAGCGTGTCTCTCAAAAAAAGTGAAAACCGGCATGCCGGGTTAGAACACGTGTTCCTGTTCCAGGTATCCCTCGGAGTACACCACGCCGGTCTTGAGGTCCGAGAGAGCGTACTTGCTGCCGCCGTCGACATTGACCCTACCGCTTGACCAACCACTGCCTCGGGGATTTGAGAAGCCGAGGTACGGGAAGTAGTTGCTCGAAGAATCACCCTTATAATAAAACTCACAGTAAATGATGAACCGCTCCCCCGGTTCGATGATCGGGTCTTGCAATTCTTCGAGCGTCAGGCCGCTCCCGAACCTCTGCATACGAGAGCCTGCCGCTTCCTTGGGAAGTGTGACAAACCACCTTCCTGCACCGGTCTGTTCCCCGCTGTCCTCGACGTAGCGTGGATCGACGGCGTCGTTGTAGGTCAGCGTAGCCGCTCCCGATGAACCCGAGCCTATACCTCCGACCCAGAGGTTGAGGTTCCGGAGGTCCAGGGAGCCGCCGCCGGCGTTCTTAAAGACAACTCCTATTTGTCCATAGGTCCAGTACGGTGGTTCGGTATCTTTGTAGCCCGCCGAAGACACCCCGACCAGTTCGACCTGGGCGTTCGACGCCGTACCAACATTCGCCGGTAGGGCGGTTGCAAACGAACTGACAACCGCCGCGACGATGATCGTCACCACGACCATCAGCATAACGCCGACGACCGGCGAGACCGCATGCTCCGTGAATTTTTCCGTCATTACCATGTTGCCACCACATCCTTGTCGTACACGGTCTGACCCGACGGCGTGTGGATGATCGTCACGTGGACGACGGACCCCTCCTGGAACCCGTACTTCACCCTGTCGTCCACATCGAACCCGAGGAACGCCCTCCGGTCCTTGAACCAGTACTGTTCGCCTGGTTTGAACTGGCAGGCGCCGAAGCTGGGCGTCCCGGAACCGACCATGCCGTTCCCGGGAGCCAGGCTTCTGTGAGTCAGATCATCAGGCCAATACGCGTTCACCTGGGGGACGAAGGGGTCCGAGTTCGGGTCCCAGGCGGCGTCTTCCATCACGTCCTCGTCGAGGACGCTGCCGATCGCACCGTCCAGCGTGTGCTTGATGGTCTTGCCGGCATTTACCACGTCCACCCCGTTGTAGGTCTCTGGAACCGTGTAGGTCGTAATGATCTGAATATCCTTGGAATGGAGTGTCTCCCCGGCGACCATGGTCAGCACGACGCACTCCGGTCCGGCACCCGGCCCGTTGGTTGTTGCCCCGCGGCCGACGGCATCTCCCGCGCGCATGCTGATCTCGAACGCCGTCGTCGGCGCTGGCTCGGCAGAGTCGCTGAGGCCGCCGGCAAAACTGCTGACGAGAGCGGCGATGATGATCGTTACGACGAGCATCAGCATCACCCCGACGACCGGCGAGACCGCACGCTCGTTTTCGACGAACGCCTTTAGAGTTCTTTTACCTCTATACATTGTCGGTTACCTCGTTTCTGTTCCGGAGCGCAAAATCACCTGAGGATGATTGTGCCGCTCTGCATGGGCTTGCCGCTCAGCTGGTCGGTGATCGTGTACTTGAAGGGTATATCGGTCTGTACCCTGAACGTGCTTCCCGAATCCTCGGGAGACCAGGTGAGGAACCGTCCCTTCACGATCGTTGCGTCGGTGGTCATTGTGCTGTCGTAACAGTCGTCGGCAACGATCATGAACGAATCGCCGACGGTTATCAACTCATCGCCCCCTCCCGGGAGTCCAAAGTATGTATCGTTGCCATCGGGATTCTCTACGATCGTCACTTTCTCCGTATCGACCGCCGCCGACGAGTTGAGATACGTGTTCATATCGAAGTTGATGACGTTCTCCCCCTGTCTCAACTGGATGGTGATATCCCTGAGGGAGAACGAATCCCCGCCGGAGAGGCGGAACGCAATGCCGTTGTTCGGTTTGAAGTCTGCGCCATGATCCGGGACCCCATTCTCCTTATCCTCATCCGTGATACTGGAGGTATACGATACAGCGAGTGTGACCTGCGGCGCAAGCGTCTCGTCCCGCACAACACTGCCGGAGAATGCGCTCACCATGGCGGCGATGATGATCGTCACGACGAGCATCAACATCACCCCGATGACCGGGGATACAGCATTGTCCTTCATTGTACAATCACCCTCCCGCTGTAGAGGTTTTTCTGGCTCGGGAGATGGATGATCTCGATATCGACTGCGGAACCTCTCTTAAACCCGTATTCTTCGCGTAGCTCCTGCGTCGTGAGATCATTCAAGCCGACAAGGGCGGCTCCGGTCCCTAGAGAGGCCCCCGTGCTGAGTACGTCCCCGGGAGCGAACGTATACTCCCCGAAGTTCGTGCCCGCGTCTCCGGGTTTACCCCGGGCGATGTCGTTGAGGTACGGGACCTTTACGGATGCGATCGTCTCGCCGTTGATCTTCATATTCGCCACTGTCGCATTTCTTGTCATAGCCGTCAATTCTCCGCGCTGCATGGTCTTCCCTGTCGTCGACGGCGGCGTATAATAACTGACGATCCGCATATCGGACGTCGGGATGCTGCTCCCGCTGTGGTGCTCGATCAGCATGACATATTGCGGGTCCGCCGAGTTGCTCCCGCCGTTGGACAGGATCTTTACGTCAAGGGCCGCTGCCGGTGCTGTTTCGGTGTTCCCAAAGGCGTTTCCGGCAAAGACCGATACGAATGCGGCGATGATGATCGTTACGACGAGCATCAGCATCACGCCGATGACCGGCGAGACCGCGTCGTTCTTATCTGAATTCATACGTTTTCCGTTCCTGATCTGATTGTTCATAATACACTTCCCACGAGAGTGCCCGAGGAGATGGCAGTTCCAGTATTTCTGTCGATGAGCGTGTAGGCCGTCCTGCCGCTCACCTCGAACTCGCCGCTGGAATACGGCGGCGCTCCTGGGGGTGCTCCTAGGCCGCGGCGATCCGCAACATAGGCCACACGTCCATAGGTGCTGTCTCCGTTCGTGATGTAGCGGTCAGCGTGGATGATGAACCGGTCCCCGGCCTTGATCTTTGAGTTGGCCACGGTTGTGGCATTCCTCACATCATTAAGGACCCCGACCTTCTTCATCCGGTAGGTGAAATCTTCCGATAGACGGACTTCATTCGGCGCAGTGACCTCGCGATATGTCTCCGACGGTGCGTCGGCATACGCGATCGAGGCCTCGTCTCCCCCGGCCATCGTCGACTTCAGGTGAAGTTCCAGGTCCGAGAGGAGCAGCGTCTCTCCGCCTTTATTCTCGAACACGAGACCGATCTCCCCAAGGCCGTCTATCGGCCCCGTCAGCACCCCGACGTATGCGACCTGGGTTTGGGGTGCGGTGTGCGTATCCGAGACGAACCCTGTGGAGAATGCGCTCACCGTTGCTGCAATGATGATCGTGACGACGATCATCAACATCACACCGATGACCGGGGATACTGCATCTTCGTTTCCTCTCCTCACCATGGTACAATCACATCCCTGTCGTAGATAATGCTCCCGCTGCCGGTGTGAATGATCGTCACGTGCACGGTAACCCCTTCGCCGAACCCGTATCCCGCGGACTTTTTCGTATGCCAGTCGTAGACGCAACGCTGGTCCGTCTCAAACCCAAGGAAGTTGTCGCGGTCGAACGTGAGCCGACTGCCTGGCACAAGAATCGCCGTCCCGAACGTCTGGTCCGCGGTTCGCGTGGAGACGATGCTGTCGTCGTTGGTCACCTGCGGAGTAAACGGGTACCCTGCGGCGCTCTGGTCGAGGGCGTTTTCTGGAATCGGGGCAAGCCGTCCGTCGATGGTGTGTTTAATGACGCGCCCGGCCTCTTGCAGCGAGCTACCGTCATGGCCCGCGCCCCACATCTCCGGAACGGTGTACAAGCTGACGATCTGGAGGTCCTTTGTCGCCAGAGGATCGCCGCCCAGGTGTTCGATGGTCACGTTCGTGTCGTTCGGCCCGGCAACCATCTTGATTGCCAGCGTCGCCGCCGGTGCCTTACTGCTGCTGGACCCGAGGCCCCCGGCGAAACTGCTGACGATCGCGGCGATGATGATCGTTACGACGAGCATCAGCATCACGCCGACGACCGGCGAGACCGCATCATCGTTCACCGGGGCGCAGATGTGCTCTTTTCCCCGGCATCGGTGTTCTTTCCAGGATAACATGTCCATGTCGTTGTTCTCCATCAGACAAATTAATTTTAGTTAGATAAAATTATGTTTAAATGCTTTATCTCTTCCATATGGCATTAACTTTTCTAAATACCCCATTGATTGCCTTATTTTTCGAAAACATGCCTTTCAAAACTGAAATTCTCTGATGCAATGCACCTCTGCATCGCAACAAAGTGAAATAGCGATATAACAAATAAATTTGACAATGTGGTGCATCCCCGCCCCAAGGAGTCTCAGATATATGGACAGATATCGGATCATGGTGGTACTCGCAGCGGCGCTCCTCCTCCTGGCTGTTTTCGCTCCGGCGGCTTCGGCACGGTTCGTAACACCCGAAGGACCCAACGCCGGGATCAGCCCCGGCGATACCGTTTTTCAGGGAGAGAGGACCGTGAACTTTTCGGCGTTCTCCGACCCGGTAAAGGGGAACCCGGTCCGGATGGTCAGGATCGATTCCGGGGGGCAGCAGACCGACCCGATCTCTCTCACCAGCAGCATCGCGAATTACATCCGTGGAAGTCCCGGCCAATACTATCCTGTTTACAGCGACGGGACGGTTGATCAGGGCAGATACTGCCTGGTGCAGGATGTTGCCGGCAGTCTCGGACAGGTGATGATGCGCACCTTTGGGACGGATGTCGAGCCTGTACCGAACCCCAGCAGGCAGAATCCCCTGCCCTACCGGATGGGAATGCAGTTCCTGCTCCCCGACCACAACCTCCCGCTCAGCGAGTTCCAGGGCCCGTGGTACGAGTATGAACTGCAGGGCAACGTCAAAACATCGAGCATCACGAACATTGCCGGGGACACGGTCTCGCTTGAGGACCTCTCCGCAGACCCTGCAGTCTGGGACGACACCCTCGTCTTCCGGTTCGCGGATCAGGGCGGCGTCTCCCGGGACACCCAGGTGACGATGGTCTTCCGGATGACCCTCAACGACCTCAACCGCGAAGTGCCATACACCTTCACGGTGCGGGACTACCCGCCCGCAATCATTCTCAATGAGACGACCGCGGAGCGCGGCGGAGACCTCTACTTCACGGTCCAGGGGACGCCCTTCACGTACTACGACATTACCCTCCCCGAACCCCCGGCGGGGGAGGACTACCCCATCTTTGACGGCGGCGGGTGGGACACCCGGTTCTCCGACTACCATGTGCGCGTTCACCCCGGGTGGGACGGCACCGTCCGGCTGCAGATCCATATCCCGGACGGGGCTCCGGTCACCAGTTATACGATCCAGGCAACCGGCCCCGATATCTTCCAGCCGGTGAAGGCAACCTTCAGTATCGATCAGAAGGTCATGACGCTGGTCTTCGATGAGCCGGACCAGCAGCTCTACGCCATCGGCGACATCATCGAGTTGAGCGGGACCGTAGCCGGCCTCGGAGCCTCGGACTCGCTGTCCCTCGTCCCGCTCTACCTTTACGTCACGGGGCCCAACCTGCCCCCAAACGGCGCGCCCCTGACCGACCTCTCGCGGGCCGTTGAAGACGGCGTACCCGCGACGTTCACCGTGACCTACTATAACCCGCTCCTCAGAATCTGGGGATATTCGTGGGACACCTCGCTGATCTCCTGCGATGCGGGGACCTACACCGTCCATGTCAACTTTCAGCCGATCGGCGAGGAGAGAAGCAATTATCCGGGAGCCCCGGGCTCCATCGACGGCGAGGTCCCGCCGTCGTGGGACTACGAGCTCAACATGCCGTCCCTTCACGCAAAGTTCGATGAAGAGACGGGGGGAGTGTTCGCCCGCGGAGACTACCTCTATTCGTGGTGGTACGGCCGCGGGAGCCCCGGTCATACTTCCAGTTCCGTGGGGCATATGAAGTGGTACATCTTCGGCCCGAACTTCAAGTACGCCGACTATAACCCCCGGTTCCCCCTCGACGACGACGGGTCCTACGGGATCACGCTCGCGCGGAACTTCACTTACGACCTCTCCCCGGGGACTTATTTCATCGTCTACCACCACCCGGGAACGGACAACGAGTTCGACGTCCTGCCCGAGAACAACCTCAACTTCAGGGGTAACGTGAACCGGCTGTACATGGTCGACGGCGGCGAGGTCGTGAATATCGGGATGCTCGAGGGCCGGGCTGCTGCCGAGGCCCTGGTACGGGCGCTGGATTCGTCGTCCAGGGACGACCTCTACGTGATGGACACCTTCACGGTCGAAGACCCGATCGTCCGGATCAAACCGGTCGGGGAAGTGCTCGTCGGGGACGAACTGATCGTCAGCGGGACCACCAACCTTGCCGGAAAAGGAACGACCGCCGACAAAACGGACATTCACGACGACCTGGTCCTGACGATCGCCGCGCTCGACCTCTATGAGTCGGGCAAGGCGAACACCGCGATGAAGATCCCGATCAACGAGACCATCCCCGGAAAATATGACCCGGTCCAGAAGGCGCGGCCGTTCTCCTACGACGAGCATCCTATCGATACCAGTTCCTGGTATCCGGGGATCTACCAGATCACCGTCACCTGTAAGGAGGTCAACTACAAGACGACCAGCACCTTTGAACTCCTCCCTGAAGGGAGCCAGCGAAACGCCACGGTCACTGAGGCGCCAAATCCATTCCCCTCCCTGACCCCCGCGGCCACCGAGACGTGGAACCAGTATTCCCCGCAGGGCTCCCCGGACTCCACCGCCGGCGAAAGGCCCGACTTTACGCCCATATCCCTGCCCACGTCCACCCAGTCCCCCGGGTTTGCGGTGTACCTCGCAATTGCCGCGATGGTCGGAGTGTTCCTCGCGAGGAGGCGGTAACCGTGGACCTCGCCTTTGACGAGTCTCTGTTCAAGAAGGTCATCGGGGTTCTTGTGATCGCCATCGCCGTCGTCGGTGTCGTTGCCGTCCTCTGGTTTTCCGGCATCGGCTTTCCCGGCCAGGAGCAGGAGCCGGCCCCCGTCACCCCGGACCCCTATCTCCCGGACCCCGGGACCGAAGAGGAGCCTCCGGAGGAGACGCCCGCCGGGCCGAAGTCCTACAACTGGTCGTATCAGGGAGCCGGGATGACGATGGACCTCTACATCCCGGAAGATACCTACGAGCGTTTCCTCTCCCCGGCATACGGGTCGGGCGAAGACAAACCGCAGCGCATGGCGGAGTATGTCGTGACCGACGGCGACGACGGGGTCGTCGACGCCGTTGCAGATTGGTTCCTTGCCACGTCCCGTGAGTCGGGGTTCGGCGACAGCGATACCGTCTCTAACGTCCTCGCCTTTGTGGCGAGCCTCAACTACACCACGGACGCGGAACGCCTCGCCTCTGCCGATTACTCGAACTACCCCGTCGTAACCCTTGCCGGGCAGGGAGGCGACAGCGAGGACCATGCCATCCTTGCCGCCGCCATCCTTGACCGGATGGGCTACGGCGTCTCCCTCCTCTACTACCCCGCAACGCATGACCGGCGCACGATCATCCCCGAAGCCACCGCTCTCGGCCTCGTCACCGACGGTACAATCCCCGGGCGGCTCTATTGGGCCGTGGCGGAGGCCCCCGCAGGCAGGTTCGCCTACTTCCCGGAGAACGGGACATATGACGGGTCTCTCCCCGCGAGCGGCGATCCTGCATCGGGGTGGTTCTCCGGCGAAGCCGTCTGGCAGAACGCCACCGGATCGGGCACCTTCGAGGACGTGCGCTACTATCCGGCGAACCGGACGTTCGTCGCCGGGGCGGAAGTGCCGGGTCTCCATACGGTCGTCGTGGAGGATGCCGTCTGGAACCAGCCGATCATCGTCTCGGCGGCCTGGGCCGTGAACACCACGGAGAAAGGCGTCGACCGCAGCGCCTACGACGGGATGGACCCGTTCTTCAACGGCGGAGACGGCCTCTGGCTGGGTCACGTCCTCTCGCGCGACGACCGGCTCGATGCCGGCACCACCGTCGCCGGGAGCCAGCCTCTCGGGGAGGCGCCCCCGTTCTCGGCGAACGAAAGTCTCACGTCGGCTCTTCGCATCCCGGTCTCCAATCCCTCCCCGCCGTTGCTGACCTGGCTTGAGCCGGTCCGGGATTATTACACGGGCACCTGGTACCCGGCCGGGATCTCCTGGACCTACGACGACAAATGGCGGATCCACGACAACTTCCTTGAGATGCGGGACCCGCTGCTCCAGAACCGGGAAGCCTATTCGCTCTGGGGCGTCACCGAAGTCATCGCCCCGGTTCCCTGGCGGGTCGCCTACACCGTGCAGAATATGGACGAAGACCGTTCCGATAAGGAGATGACCCCGTACAGCGACGTCCGGTTCGCGCTCTACCGCATCGAAGACGGTGCCGCCGTCTTTGACCGAACCTTCGGCTGGCAGACGGTCTACGGTGCAGATATGCGAAAGAATGAGGCGGTTTTCGGTCCCGGCGACTACGCGCTGGCGGTCTTTGTCCGGAACTGCGAGGTGGACGTGACCGTCGAGTATCACGGCAAACCGGCAGAAACAGCCTACCACGGAGGGATATGATGTTCGACTTCTCTTCCCTGTTCGGCAGGAGGGTGAAAACGACCCCTGCCGGGGACGGTGTTGTCGCAGACGAAGTCCCCGACCCCGGCCCGATGATCCTCGAACTCCCGCCCGCCGACCCGGCCCTGGACATTGTAGAACGGTACTGGCTGGTCCCCCCGTTCTCCTACGTCAACATCTTCCGAAAGGACGCGATCACCCTCGGCTACGAGGTTGTCGAGCCAAAGGTAACGGAGAAAGAACTGATCGTCCTGGAAGAGACGTTCGAGCAGCTCCGGGCAACGCTCATCTACGACACCGCCCGCAAAAGAGGCGAACTCGGTCTCGATCCGGACCTCCTCAGGAGAGTGATCCGCTCCTTCGACCCGGAGATCGCCGACGACCGGGTGGAGGTACTCATGTACTACCTCCGGCGCAATTTCCTCGGCTACGGAAAGCTCGACCCGCTGATGAACGACGACCGGATCGAAGACATCACCTGCAACGGCCCGGAGATCCCGATCTTCCTCTATCACCGGAGGTACGCCAACATCCAGACGAACTGCGTCTTTGACGGCGAAGAACTGAACAAATTCGTGCTCAAACTCGCCCAGAAGGCCGACAAACAACTCTCCCTCTCGACCCCGCTCATCGATGCCGCCCTTCCCGAAGGCTCGCGAGCACAGATCACCTACTCGGACATCGTCTCTTCCCGGGGGAGCTCGTTTACCGTCCGGAAGTTCCGCGCCGACCCCCTGACTCCGGTCAGCCTCATCGACAACAACACCTACGACGCCGACCTGATGGCGCATATCTGGCTCGCGGTCGAAAACCGCAAAAGCATGATCGTCACCGGGGGAACGGCAAGCGGAAAGACCTCGACGATGAACGCCATCTCGTTCTTCATCCCCCCGGTGGCAAAGATCGTCTCCATTGAGGATACCCGTGAGATCCAGCTCCCACACATCAACTGGCTGCCGATGCGGACGCGGGAGAGCGCCAACGTCAGCGGCACCGGCAACGTCGGCATGTTCTACCTCCTCAAAGCGGCGCTGCGTCAGCGGCCCGAGTACATCATTGTCGGCGAGGTGCGCGGCGAAGAGGCGCAGACCCTCTTTCAGGCGATGAACACCGGACACACCACCTACTCCACCGTTCACGCAGGAAACGTGCAGGAGACGGTGAACCGCCTGACCCACGAACCCATCAACGTCCCGGTGGCGATGTTCAACGCCCTCGACCTTATCCTGGTGCAGAGCCTCCTCTACGAGGGGGGGAGAGGGTTCCGCCGGTGCCTCTCGTTAAACGAGATCCGGGTCGTCGACGACCAGGTCCGGTGGGAGCCGCTCTTTACCTGGGACCACCGGACGGACCGGTTCGTCAGGGTCTACGAGCGGTCGGCCGTCTTTGACGATATCGCCTACCGGAACGGCTGGGACCGGGAGCAGCTCGAAGCCGCCATCGCCGTGCGAAGAGACGCCCTCACGGATATGATTCACCAGGGCGCTCTCTCTCCTTTGAAGGTCGGGCAGATGGTGCAGGAAATGATGGTGCGGGAACAGCAATGACCGATATAGCGACGTTCCGCAACTTCAGGGATGAGCTGGCGCACTCGCTGCTCTCGGCGCACATACCGATCCCCGCCTCCCGGTATCTTCAGTACGGCCTGGTCATAACCCTGCTTGCCGGTTTCCTCTACATCCTCTCCGTTCTCCTCCTCTCCATCCTCGGGGTCGAGGTGAACATCCTCCCCTTCCTCCCCTACGGCGTCACCGTCCTGCTCGGTTTCGTCGCCGTCGTCGGCCTGCTTCTTCTTCTTATTTACCTGTATCCTCTCCTCCAGGCGCAGGGGCGCCGGACGCGGATCGAGGCGGACCTTCCCCATGCCGTCACCTACATGCAGGCGCTCTCCTCGACCATGACGCTCTACGGCATCTTCCGGAGCGTTTATGAGGCGGGCGACCTCTATGGGGAGGTTTCAAAGGAGTGCGGGCTCATCGTCAGGGACGTGGAGGTCTTCGGCCTCGATCTCCTCACCGCGATGCGAAACGTCCAGGAGGTCACGCCGTCCGCCAACTTCAAGGAACTGATAAACGACCTTGCGCTGGTCTACCGGAGCGGCGGCAACCTCACCAGTTTCTTCAACTCCAAGTCCGAGACCTACCGCGAACTTGCGCGGCAGGAGCAGGAGTCGCTCCTCCAGATCCTGGAGATGATCGCCGAGGTCTACGTGACGGCGTTCGTCGCCGGGCCGATCGCGATCATCATCATGCTGGTGGCGCAGAACCTCGCCGGACAGAACCAGCTCGCGGGCATCATGCCGCTCATGTACCTCGGCCTCCCGCTGGGGGCGATTGCCCTCATCTTCATCCTCTACGTCCTCCTTCCGCCGGACAACCTCGACGTCGCGCGCCGCGAGATCCGGGAGTCCGAGTTCGGCACCGAGATCCTGGATGCCGAAACCGGGGGCGAGCCGGACGAAAAATTCCTCAAAAGCCTCGAGTCCCGGAAACGCTGGCTGCGCATCTTAGAGATCCTCCGCCATCCCGTGACCTTCTTCATCTCCGACTATACGGTCGGGGCGGTGATCGGCGTGGGGGCTCTCGGTGCGCTGTTCCTCAGCCTGCAGTTCAGCTTCTTCGAATCGCTCTTCCCCACCTACACCATGGAGGTCTTCCTCTGTCTTGCCGTCATCGTGGCCGTGATCCCGGTGATGATCGCCTACGAGCTGCGCCGCCGCTACGTCATGGCGGTCGAGAAGCAGCTGCCCGAGTTCCTCGCCGAGATCGCGGATATGCGCGACATCGGCATGACGCTGCAGGGCGCCATCTTCATGATCGCCAACACCAAGATGGGCGTTCTCTCCCACGAGATAAAGGTCGCGGCCGATGAACTCAGGCTCGGCTCCAGCGTTTCGGGTGCGCTTGTGCGGATGGAGGAGCGTATCGGTCTTGTCTCGGTGAAGCGGGCGATCTCCCTCCTGGTGCGGGCAAGCGAGGTGACCGATTACATCCGCGAGATCCTGACGATTGCAATCAACGACCTCCAGCACTATATCAAGATGAAGGCGAAGCGGTTGAACGTCTCGTTCGTCTACCTCGCCGTTATCTACCTCTCGTTCGGCATCTACCTCTATTCGGCGTACCAGCTGAACGTCGCTTTCATCTCAAGTTTCTCCGCATACGACGTTACCTTCGATATCAGTGCGAACGTCCGCGAAATGTTCCATGTCGGGATCATCCTCGGGTTCTTCTCGGGGATCATGGCGGGGCAGTTATCTGCGAACAGTATCCTTGCCGGCCTCAAGCATGCCTGCGTGATGCTGGCCGCGACGGTGATCCTCTTTGTCTACATAATATGAAGGCGGTTTCATGAAAGGCAGATTACAGCACGACGAAGCGGTCTCCTCGGTCATCGGCGAGATGATCATGATCGCGCTGGTCGTCATCCTCGTAGCCCTCTTTGCCACGTCGGCGTTCTCCCTGATCCCGGGCGGCCGGGAGCCGAGCGTCGATGTCGCGATGAAGAATGCGAACGGCACTTCCGTGGTGGAAAACGACACCGTCGTGATCTTCTGGCATAAAGGGGGCGACTGGGTGGAGAAGAAGGACCTCGCGGTGGTCGTTATCCGGAAGGAGGATGGGATCAGGGAGGAGTATTCACACCGTGACTTCGACCTCCGCGACCACGCCGACGACGGGACCGCAGCGTTCGATCTCGGCGGATATCTGAATGTCACGCTCAACCCCGAGCTTAAACGCGGGGATATCGTACGGCTGATCACACCGAAGAACGTCATCTATTCGGGGGAGGTCCCATATCCAAGGGTGGTCCCATGATGGAGAAGGACGACGCGGTCTCGACCGTGATCGCGCTGATGCTGGTCCTCGGCATCATTGTCACGCTGATCGCGATCTACTCTGCAACGTATCTTCCCGGGCTGAAGCAGCAGTCCGAGATCGAGCACTCCCGCGAGGTGGCGGACGCCTTTGCCAGGTTCGGTTCGGATATCGATCATGTTGTCTCGGGCAGTCATGTTGTCTCGGACAGGACGAGCACCCGGTTCAGCGAGCCGTTCTCCCTCGGGGGGGGTGATATCCTCTTAAGCCCGGTCCGGTCGAGCGGTTCGGTCACGATAACACAGGTGCCTCTGGTGAACGTAACCGTAACCAACCAGACTGATGCGATGATGACTGGAAATGCCTCCCTGGTGAACGTCTCCTACGTGCCCTCGTTCACGGCCTGGGAGCCGCAGGGCTACCTCTGGGAGTACGGGTTCGTTGCGGTGACGAAAGACAACGTGACGGTGCCCCAGTCTTCGAGTTACAACAACGTCTCCGGGGCACGGGCCGACAGCGGCGAGTTCCTGCGCTCTTTCATCGACATGTCCCGATTCGGGAATGAGATCGTGATCACCCTGGTGAACCTCACCCCTCCCCCTCCGAAAGAAGGCGGGTCGTTCGTCACCGGGAGCGGAAGAGCCGTGCTCAAGCTGAATGCAACCATTCCAGAGCCAGACCGGATCGCCGGCGTAACTAAGCTCGTCTGCAACGATTCCGTCACTCCTTACCTCAACCTCACTACTCTCAACCCTTCAGCCGGGATAAAGGGTCATCTGGAGACACTCTGCAACGATACGATCGAGGACCACCCCTACGATAGGTACTATTTTGAGGAATTGTCCCAGATTCACATGCATACGCTTACGTTCGAGCCTTCCGTGAACGTGACCCTCCGGATCGTGAACGTCGAGGTGGGCGTATGGTAGACCGGGAGGCGGCGGTCTCCTCGGTTATCGGGGTAGTCCTTCTTCTCGCAATCGTGGTCATCCTCGCCGCGCTCGTCGCCTCGTTCGCCGGCGGGGCCGCCGATACAAAGGACCCTCCCCCCTCGGTGGACCTTGCGGTGTATTCCGCCGGAAGCGGGGATGACTTCACCCTCGTCTTCGAGCACCGGGGCGGGGACCAGGTCCGGCTCCGGGACCTCAGGGTCAACACCTGGGTCCACCTGGAGGACGGGGAGCTGCGTGCCGCATCGTACGACTTGAGGGAGGAGCTGGAGAAGGAAAAGCCGTTGAAGTTCATTGAGAACCTTGGTGGAACCGATGTCTGGAGGACAGGAAACGGTTCGAGCACCGGGAACCAGGAGGAGACCGCCGGGTTCCTCGACCTTCCGGAGGACGAACTGGAGGAGTGCATCGGGCGGTCGGCCGTGGTCGAGGTGGCGGTCTACCACCTGCCGAGCGGGGTTCTCCTGCATAAGAGCAGCATTCTCTTAAAGGAGCGGTGAATGGCATGAAGTATGATGGATATTTTTCCGATGACGCTGTGTCCGAGGTGATCGGCGTGATGCTGATGATCTCCGTGACGCTGATCATCGTGGCCCTTGTGGCGGTCTACGCCACCGGTGCGGCCGGGGATACCACGCAGCCGATAAAGGCGGACCTGGTCGCCTCCGGGACGATGGTAGATAAGGACACGGATGCATATCAGGTCGTCTTCGAGCACAGGGCCGGGGATGCGTTCGACGTCGATCAACTGGCGGTGAGCATCGGTTTACGCGAAAATTCTACCCTGCGCATGATACTCAGTAACGACGATACGGGGGAGCGTATCGCGTGCTTTGACCCGGACGAATCGATCGTTCGACTGGGGGACCGGTTTAAAGTCTCCATCGGCGAATATGATAAGGATAATGGCAACGTCACCCTCGGGGGCAGCGAGATCGAGTGTGGTAAGTACCACCTGACCTACCGCTTCATCGACCGGCGGGCCGGTGCGCCCATATCATCGGGAGAGATTTTGATCGACCCGCCGGAGGGTACTCCCTGACGTTCACTGCGCCGAGGACTCTATCTTCACAGGCCCGGGGCGGGGCCAGCCGTGCTGACCGGCGTGACCGCCCCTTCATAGTAAGGCGGCAGTGACACGGTCACCCGGGACGCCGGCCCTCGCTTCTTTTTTGAATCGCTGCGATGCTCCCGGCGGCGGTCGGTGGCTCGATCCGTGCAAGAATACGGCAGCATGGCAGTCCCGGCCCCGGAGGGCTCCTGCCGCCCGGACTTCCGGGACGGTCCGACGAACCGGGGTGTTGACCCCCACGAGAACCTTAGATAGATTCTTATACCTCTAGGCTTACTATGGCCCATCCTCTCCGCGAACGGTGTTTCAGACACTGCTTCACAGTTGAATACCGACCGTCAGGACCGCAGATCCCATAACCAGCATCCCTAACAGGGCCCACCATTTCACTCATCTTCGGATAACGCATGCAATCACCGGGGCGTGTGAGGGAGCAACATCAAACCAGAAGATGTGACATATGATGCGAAACCTCAGTTTGATAATTGTGCTGCTGGTCTGCACGCTCGTCGCGACGTCGAGCGCGGCCGCAGTACACTTCTCGGTAACCTGGAACAAAACCTACGGCGGGCCGGACGCAAACGACTCGGCATACACCCTCCTTTCGTGTCCGGACGAGAAAGGATACCTCTTCGTCGGTGATACCGGTCCGCTCGGGGTAGGGGAACGTAACGCCTGGGCCGTCAACCTGACCGGAACCGGAGACGAGCGCTGGAACCGGACGTTCGACGCCGGCGGGGGGGATGCCGCGCGGGCGCTGGTCAACACAGCCGACGGGAACTACCTCTTTGCGGGGTCACTCATCCTCGATCCCCGGGGAGAGATCGTCTGGAACAGGACGTTTTATGGGGCCGACGTCAATGCATCGTCATACGCGGCCGCAAAGACCCGTGACGGCGGCTACGTCGTCGCCGGGACGGTCACACCCCGGGGGTCCTCTGCCACCGATATCCTGGTGATCAAGGTCAACGCCACCGGGGGTGAAGACTGGAGACGGACCTTCGGCGAACCGGACCGCTCTGATGCCGCATACTCGGTCATTGAGACTACCGACGGCAACATCGCCGTCGCAGGGAGCACTGAGTCGTTCGGGGCGTCCGCCACCGACGCCTGGGTCGCGAAACTCGACCCCGCAGGGGCCGAGGTCTGGAACACGACATTTGGCGGCCCCGGAAATGATACCGCCCGGGCGCTCGCGGCGGCACCGGACGGAGGCCTCGTCTTTGCCGGGAGTTCCGTGAGGTGGGGTGCGGCCAACCGGACCGAGAGTGATGCCCTGGTTGTCAGGATGGGGTCTAACGGCAGGGTTGCCTGGAACCGGACCTACGGAGACGCGGGGACGAACGAGTCCGCCGAATCGATCATCGCCACGGCCGATGGAGGATATCTCTTTGTCGGGGAGAGCGGGCAGAATCCTGCCGGAGGTGACGCCTGGGCCGTCAAACTCGACAGCTTCGGGGGAGTTAAAGGAAGCATGACGCTCGGCGGGGCCAACCCGGGAGACCGGGCGGCATCGGTCGTCCAGGTATCGAACACCGAGTACGCCTTTGCCGGGACGTTCAACGCGACCGGGAAGGATGGGGCGGTGGATACCGATGCCTGGGTCGTCAAATTCACCGTAAATCCGCGGGCTGTGTCGAAAGCATCTTCACAACCGTTGAACCTGCCGGAGAACTGCCCGACGCCGACGAACCCGGAGCCCACACCCACTGCTACATCCACTGCTACACCTACTGTTACACCCACTGCCGCACCATCCTCGATCGGTGACTTCGTCTGGAACGACACCAACAGAGACGGCATCCAGGACTCTGGAGAACCGGGGATCGAAGGCGTCAACGTTACGCTCCTGGATGCGGAACTCTGTGAGGTCGCCGCAACGAAGACCGGTGCGGACGGCAGGTACCTCTTCGCCTGCCTTACGCCCGGAGACTACGTCGTGAAGTTCGTGCCCCCGGCGGGAATGGTCTTTACGAGGCAGGATGTCGGTGACGAGGATGCGTGCGACAGCGACGCGAACCGAACGACCGGCAGAACAAACCAGATCGCCCTCGGGGCCGGGGAGACGCAGGACGGGTGGGACGCCGGATTCATCGTGCCGCAGCCGGAGACAACCGGGTCGGTTGACGGTTTTGTCTGGATAGACACGGACGAAGACGGCATTCAGGACTGTGAGGAAACGGGGCTTCCCTGCGCCTCAATAACGCTCTACTGCACAAACGGCACGCCCGTCGACGCCACGACGACCGATACGGCAGGGCGATACCTCTTCACCTGTCTGCCGCCGGGCGACTACTACCTGATCTTCGACCCGCCGCAGGGCTACACCTTCACTGCCGCATGCCAGGGCGGCGATGACACCCTTGACAGCGACGCGGACCCGGCGACCGGGAGGACAGAGAACGTTACGCTCACCGAGAATAGGACAGAGGCCGCTCTGGATGCCGGGATGGTTGCAGCGACTCCGCCTTCCGGGGAGCCGGGTATCGTCACCGGCTTCGTCTGGCTTGCCATTGACTTAATCGATGAAATTCGCGGCAATGATGATGCTTATTCGGGTATCTGCGTAGAACTCAGAAGTGCCGACGGCGTACTGGTAGACTCGATGATCACCCGGGACGACGGCGTGTACACCTTCTGTGTCGACGAGCCCGGGTGCTACTACCTCCGGTTTGCGCCGTCGAAGCGGTCCAAGGTAACATTCGTCACGCCCGGCCCTTGGAGCGACGTCGACCCCGAGACAGGGACAACGGATACGTTCGACGTTGTGCCGTCAGAGACCGTAACGCGGGATGCAGGGCTGGTCATGGGCGCCCGCGCGTTTTCAGGGGGGGTCTGGTACGACCTGAACGCAGACGGCATCCGTGACCCGGGTGACCCGGGTGTCCCCGGCATCCGCATCCACCTGTTCAATCCCAAGCCCTCACTGATCGGCGGTACAGTCACCGATTCCAACGGCTCATACGGCTTCCCGAGCCAGAAGTGGTCTTACTGGGGCTACGGCGGCGTCTCCTTCCCTCTTCCAGACGGCTACTCTTTCACCGTCCCTGGCCAGGACAGCGATGCCAGGAGGGACGGGGGTTACGCAGATGCGGAACTTGGAACTGAGGGATTTGTGGAAGTCGGGGGAGAAACCCTGAATGCAGGTCTCGTCGGGGAATACCAGACCGAAACCCCGGCGGCAGCATATGGCTGGGTCTACGGAACGACCTGGTACGATAATAACAGGGACGGTGTCTGGGATCACATGGGAGAGGGCATATCCGGCGTCGAGGTCCGGCTCCTGGATGCGGACGGCGCTGTGGTGGCGTCGGCCCACACAAGAAGTACGGTCTACTTCGCCGGGGCAACGTACCTTTTCGGTCCCCTCCTGCCCGGAGAGTACTCCCTTGAGTTCATTCCACCGGAGAATTACGTCTTCACAAACCCCGGCGGGGACAGCCACGCAGACCCGGCGACCGGTATGACCGATCCTTTCACGATCAGCGGGGATGATACAGTCGTCAGGGATGCCGGGATGTATTATGTAGAGCCGCCACAGCCGCCGAGTTTTGTTGCCGGCACCGTCTGGAACGACACCAACGCTAACGGCGCCCGGGACACAGACGAGCCTGTTTTCCCGGGTGTCCGCGTAGAACTCAGGACTCCTGACGACAGGCTGTTGAACTCCACGATCACCGGAGACGACGGTGAGTACATCTTCCGTGTCGACGGGGATTGGCGCTACTTCCTCCGATTTGTGCCGCCGGAGGACTTTGATTTCACCGCTCCCGGCTCCGGGAGCGACGTCGACCCCGGGACGGGAACAACGGATCGGTTCTCCGTTGCGCCGTCGGAGACGTTAACGCTGAACGCAGGGCTGATCAGGGAGGTTCCGGGGGAGACCCGGGTAACACCGGACGGGACCCCGGTGACCCTGGACGGGGACACGGTAACGCCGGACAGGACCCCGGTGACCCTAAACGAGACCCGGGTAACGCCGGATGATACTCCGGTGACCCTGGACGGGGACACGGTAACACCGAATGATACTCCGGTGCCACCGAAAGGGACGGAGGCCGGAAAGGAGGTCTGAGCCACCCGGACCTCTGCTGCATCGGGGCATGTCCCCGCCGGGGACCGCGGCCACGGGAACCGGTTCTCCCGTGTACCGCGGCCTGGTCGACGTACGACGACCCGGTGACAACCGTGCCGTCCGACCGGCACCCGCTCTCCAGGACGGACGATCACGGTTTCGCTGATACTGTCCGTCTTGACCGCACAGACGGTTTCACGACCGTCGCGTCGGACCGGCGCTTCCTTCGGCACGAGCGCCACCGCGCCGATCAGCATGAGCAGGTGGACGACGGTTCATCGTCCCGGGGTCGGCCGTCACCGTGGCGACCGCATCGATCAGTCCCCCGGCGAGGGAATTCTCCGGGATCGCCGCCACCGCGGCATCTCCCGGCGCGAACCGGAGGGCGGCTGCCGGGCAGACCGCGACACATACCCCGGGGCAATCTCGATCGGTATATCCCGTCGGAGAGTTACCTCATTCTATGAACGCAACATCGGCCGGAAAACTCGTCGGCTTCGGCTTCCTCACCTGGCTCCTCCCCTTCCTGCTCTCAATCCCGTTCTATTCGCCGGAGGGTGAGCCGCTCTACGACCTCTTCCTGATCAAGTCGATCCTGCTCGTCTTCTCCGCCGCGCTCGGCACCTTCCTCATCCTGGTCTATTTCAGGGGTGTGCATGCCCGCTTCGTCCGGGAAGGCGCCCTGCTCGGCGGCGTATGGCTCCTGATCAACTGGGCGCTCGACGCCGTCGTCCTCCTGCCTCTCTCCGGGATGGACGCCGGCACCTACATGGCGCAGATCGGTCTTCGCTACCTCGTCATTCCGATCATTGCGGTCGGGATCGGGTATGCGGCAGAGCAGGCGGGGGAGAGAGCGAGGTAACCCCCTCCCCGCCTGCATATGACGGATCAAGATCGGAACGGAATGATCGATATGCTGAGATTGGGGCACTTCGGTCTGAAAAAAACCCTAAATGCCCCCGGCGGGTGAAGGGGGAACGGTCGCTTTGTAGTATGTTTCAAAACCGTTGTTGACGATCGTGGCCCCGCTGGGCACCTGAATGACTATAAGACCCGCATTCAAAAAATCCACACAGGACCCCATAGCATTGAGTAAGCAGAGAAATATGGTGTATCCATTGAGCCAGCTGAAGATCGAAAGGATGTACGGCAGCATCACCGACAATATCAGATAGGGCATGATGGAGATGATGAGAAACCGCCCTTTTTCGATCTCTTCGGTCGTAAAAACAAATCCGAACACTCCGTTTATTCCCCAGAACGTTTTATCCGATCTCATAACATTCGGAATGAACGCGGCGTGAATAAGTTCGTGGGCGCTTATAAAAAGAGGGGCCGCCAGAATAAAAAGCAGGGTAGATAGATTGAAAGGGATCGTGACGGAGAACCGCTGACCGTCTCTTAAGAAAGCATATATCGAAGGATCTAACCCGTACGTGATCGCCAGCGTGATTGCCCCGAGTATAAAGGCAAACGGCAGTGACAGCAACGTTGCAGCCCGGAGGTTTGCGGGCTCTTTGATCTGTTTCCACCCGCTGGATAGTAACTGTATCCTCAATCCTTTATCTGTGAGGGGAATGCTCCTTGCAAATCTCATGAGACATCTTCTAAACTGCTGCTTACACTACCGATGCTCTATGGTTTTTCATCAAATATCACTCTTCCTCTTGATCCTGCGGCCGGGTGAGTCCACCCGGGGCTGTTTGATCGCGAATTCCGGCGTTCCTCCCTTCGGGAGCCGACCGCTCCCCGGCGATGCACCGGGCAGGAACTTTTCGAAACTCCGGTCCGTCAAAAAAAGGGTTATTCCGCCTGGCGCTCTGCTTTTTTCTTCGCCAGGCGCTCGACGGCGGAGAGATCGACGCTGCCGCCGGTCGCAAGCTTCCCCCGCCAGACCGCACGGTCGACGAACCCTTTGCCGATGTCGTTCCGGACGATGAGCGTCGTGTAGCCGTCCGGCGACCCGACGGCTCCGGCCGAGACGTCCGCCTCCACCGCCGTAAAGTCGGTGCAGACCCGGCACCCGGGCCGGACGGACTCTTCCAGGTCGGCGAGCGGAATGGCGACCTCCTCTCCGTCCTGCAGGTAGACGTCCATCTTGCCCTTGATGTCGAGGCGGTTGATCTCCCAGGGCTCGATCTTCTGCTCCGATTGCAGTTTCCCCTCGACCAGCTTCGCGTAGTCGAAGGTCTCCGTGCAGAAGAGGCCGATCACGAGCCGGATCGCCTTCGCGTAGGGCTTGAGGAGGTCGTGGTTGCTCGTCCGTATCATCTGCGTCGCCCGTGCCACGCAGGGCACGCCCACGACGGCGATGCGCCGGTACTTCCGGGTGACCACCGCCTCCTTGAGCGATGCAAGGAGCGGCACCCACCAGGCATAGCGGCTCCCGGCGTGCTGGATGAGCGCATCCGACGAGGTGATCACCGCCGACGACGGCTTCATCGTCCAGGGGTCCCTCGTCACCGTGACGACCGCGTCGATCAGTCCCTCGTCGAGGGCGTTCACGAGGATTGCCGTCACAGCACCGCCGCTCTGCTTGCGCTCGACCGGGAAGACCGACCGGGCCGCTACGACCTCCTGGCATGCCCCGAGCATCTTCCCCTGCGCCGCAAGGTCGGTCCTCGGACAGGCCGCGTAGCACGCCCCGCAGGGCACGTTGTCGTTCTCGGCCTTGCAGTAGCCGATGTTGACCGGCGCTGTATTGTCCTCCGGCGCGAATCGGAGAGCGTCTGCCGGGCAGACCGCCACGCATGCTCCGCATCCGGAACAGAGGTTCGTAGCCCAGACCTCCGACTCCAGGTCCTTGAATGTCTTCATCTCCATGCTCTCACTCCCACGTATACTTCCCGGCAAAAGGCCTTGCACTCGCCGGAATAATCCGGGTGTAATTCGCGTTGACCAGCGGCTCGGGGTCGAGCCCGAAGTCGCCCGCAAATTCACGGAGCACCGGAGCGATCCGGGAGCGGTCCTCATCGGTGAGCAGCACCTTCTTTGCCCCTGCGGCAAGGCGGGCGTCGTCCACCTCCCCACGGATGACGATCTCCCCGCCGTGGATCCCGCTCCCGATCTCCCTGGCTTTCATGACTCCGTCGAGACCGAGGACGATCAGAAGGCCGCCCGCCATGTACTCGCCGAGGAACGTCTGGGCGGACCCTCCCACGACCAGTATGGGGCGCTGCGTCTCATACTGCTTCATGTGTATCCCGCCGCGGTAGCCGATGTCCCCGCGGACGAAGACCGTGCCCCCCCGCATGCTGTGCGCCACCGCATCCCCGGCGCTCCCGTGGATCACGACTTTCCCGGAGTCCATCGTGTTGCCGGGTGCATGCTCCGCGTTGCCGTGGACAATGACGGTCGGCCCGCTCATGAACATGGCAAGGTCGCCGCCCGCGACACCGTTGACCCGGATCGTGGCGCTGCCGCGGAGGCCGTCGCCGATGAACCGCTGCCCGAGGACGTTGTTGACGATGATCTCTTCGGCACCGTCTTCAACGGCCTTCCTGATCTGCTGGTTTAAGGGGGTGTAGTGCATCCCCTTCGCATCGATCGTGACTTGTTTTGCCATTTCTTGCTCACGCTCCCACCGGTTTGACGTCGAGCACGTCAAGGATTCCCTCGTCCAGCATATAGCCCCTGAGCCGGTCGCGGTTGCCCCGCAGGCTCTCGATGCTGTTGATCCCGGCCGCTCCCATCAGTTCGGTGATCTCAAGCGTCCATGCGTGGATCAGGTTCGCCACCTGCTTCGACGCCACATCGGGGTTTAAGCGGTCCACGAGGTCCTGGCGCTGGGTGGCGATGCCCCAGGGGCAGAGCCCCTGATAGCAGTTCCCGCAGACCCGGCATCCCATCGCCGCGAGCGCCGCGGTACCGATGTAGACCGCGTCCGCGCCGAGGGCGATCGCCTTCACGACATCCGGGCTCTCACGGATGCTGCCGCAGGCGATGAGGGAGACCTCGTTTCTGAGCCCCTGCTTGCGGAGCTCCCGGTCGGCGGTCGCGATGGCGACCTCGATCGGGATACCGACGTGGTCGCGGAAGACCCGCGGTGCGGCACCCGTGCCGCCCCGGAACCCGTCGATCGCGACGGCGTCAACTCCGGAACGGGCAACGGCCGCCACGTTCTCGGCGTTGTTGTTGACGGCCGCAATCTTTGCAAAGACCGGCTTCTTCCACCCCGTCGCCTCCTTGACGGCGTGGACGAGCTGGGGGAGGTCTTCGATGCCGTAGATGTCGTGGTGCGGCGCGGGGCTGATGGCGTCGCTTCCCTGCGGGATCATCCTGGTCCTGGAGACATCCGCGCTCACCTTCTCGCCGGTGAGGTGGCCGCCGATCCCCGGCTTTGCGCCCTGGCCGAGTTTGAGCTCGATCGCGGCGCCGCGGTTCAGGTAATCGACGTTCACACCGAACCGGCCGGAGGCGACCTGGACGATCATCCGGTCCTGGTAAGGATAGAGGCCGGGATGCAGTCCGCCTTCCCCGGTACCCATGTAGGTGCCCGTCTCCCGTGCCGCCCGGGCCATCGCAATGTGGGCGTTGAGGCTGATCGCGCCGTAACTCATGTGGCCGAGCAGGATCGGCGTCTCGATCATGAGGTTCGGGGTGAGTTCCGTGGCGAGTTCGACGTCTCCGTTCGGCTTCTGCCGGAAGTCCAGTTTACCCGGCTTCTTCCCGATGTAGGTCCGGAGTTCGACGGGCTCGCGGAGCGGGTCGGTGGGGGGCGTGGTGACCTGGCAGGCGTCCAGCATCAGGCGGTCGAAGATGACCGGGAGGTCCGCGACGCTGCCCATCCCGGCGAGGATGATCTTCCCTGTCCTGGCCTGGTTGTAGATCGCCTCCCTGACCTTTCGATTCCATACCGGGTGGCTCCGGTAGTCGCAGGGGTGCTCCTCAAGCATGATGGCGTCCCGGGGGCAGTAGGTGAGACACCGGTGGCAGGCGGTGCACTTCCGGGAGTTGATAAGGATCGCATCGCCGTCCCGCCGGAAGACGCCGTAGGAACAGTTTTCGATGCACCGGCCGCATTCCATGCACTGTTCACGGTCGATCGTGACCCGGTACCGGAGCGGCATGCTGCCGAGGTTGCAGGAATTCATGGTGCAGCCCTCCCGATCACCGGTTCACCGGCGGCCGGCCGCGTGATCGACTCGACCTTCGGCTCCATGGCGCGGATCGCAACCTCTTCGCTTGCGATGTAGAGGCGGTCTCCACACTCACCGACGACCATCGGCCGGAGTTTGCCCCGGTCGGTGAACCCGACCATCATATCGGGGTTCGCGGCCACGACGGTGAACGGCCCGTTCATCGCCGCAGGGCCGTAAGCGAACCGGATGGCGCGATTCAGGTTCTGCTCGGCTTCGGGCATCCGGTCGATATCCTCCCAGTAGGGTGGGGCAAGCGCCCGGATGGCGAGGTTGATGTCGAGGCCGTGCCGCCGCACCAGGAGGTCGATTAAGTAGGTAATGACCTCGCTGTCGGTGGAGATCGAGCATCTGTACCCGAAGCCCTCGACGTAGCGCCGGTTGGTCCCGTAGGTGGTGGTCTTTCCGTTCTCCACGACGCTCCAGTCGTGCAGGTTGAACGGGTCGGGCCGCTCCCACTTCTCCGGACTCGCCGTCGCGTAGCGGTTATGCGCGAGCCAGAGGTAGCCCTCATAGTCCTCGATACGGTAGTAGTCCGCTACCTCTTCCGGCCTGCCGCCGGGCCCTCCGGCCTTGAAGACGCCGACGTTCTTGCCGGAGGAGACGACTTCGGCGCCGTTTACGCACGCGTTGATCCTCATCACAAGGTTCGTGATGATATCCTTCTCGGGTGCGAGCGAGGGGTCCGGCTTGAAGAAGTAGCGCCAAGGGGTGCAGGGCACCCGGAGGTTTTGCTGGTCGTAGGTCGGGATCGCCTCGTCATGCTCGATCGTCCCCCACTGCTCCAGTGTTGCGTCGACAGCCGCCTTGCTCTCGCAGGCGTCGTCGAAGAAGACATGGAGCGCGTAGCAGTCCCGGTAGTCGGGGTAGATGCCGTAGGCGACGTACCCCGCCCCCTCGCCGCTGCCGCGTTCGTTCATCATGGAGAGGGCCTGTCGGATGCCGGAACCATCCATCATCTGGCGCCTCTTATCTATTACACCAAATATGCCGCACATGGTGACCTCGATTGAGTTAACACTCTGTTGCCACAGTTTTGAACTCTACCCGGGAATATTTGTGTCAATAGGTATTTATTGCATCGGATAGAAGTAGAATTCCACATGTCCCGTGATGCCACTTCTGCGATGCTTGAGCGCATTGAGCAGGATAACGTCGAATTTCTTCGGTTGCAGTTCACCGACCTCCTGGGGCTGCCGAAGAACGTTGCTATCCCGGTGAAGCAGGCCGAAAAGGCGCTGACCGGCGGTATCGGGTTCGACGGGTCGTCGATCGAGGGTTTCGTCCGGATAGAAGAGTCCGACATGGTGCTCAAACCCGACCTCTCGACCTACACCCTCCTGCCCTGGCGGCCCCGGGAAAACAGGGTTGCCCGGTTTATCTGTGATGTCTGCAAGCCGGACGGGCACTCCTTTGAGGGCGACCCGCGCTACGTGCTCCAGAGGGCGATGGAGGACGCGGCAAAGGACGGGTATGTCTTCAACACCGGGCCGGAACTCGAGTTCTTCCTCTTTAAGGTGCTCGACGGCAGACCGACCACGCAGTTCCAGGACGGCGGCGGCTACTTCGACCTTGCCCCGACCGACCTTGCGGAGGACGTCCGTCGTGAGATCATCATCGCCCTCACCGATATGGGGTTCGAGATCGAGGCCTCGCACCACGAAGTCGCCGAGAGCCAGCACGAGATCGACTTCAAGTACAGCGACGCCCTCCACACGGCGGACAACGTCATCACCTTCAAGTTCGTAGTGAAGACGATGGCGCTGATGCGCGGCCTGCACGCGTCTTTCATGGCAAAACCGATCTACGGCATCTGCGGGAGCGGAATGCACACCAACTGTTCGCTTGCAAAAGACGGGGAAAACGCCTTCTACGACCCCGATGCACCCCTCCGGCTCTCGAAGACCTGTATGCACTTCATCGGCGGGCTGCTCAGGCACGCAAAGGCCATCACCCGCGTCGCGAACCCGACGATCAACTCCTATAAAAGGCTCGTCCCCGGCTACGAAGCGCCCTGCTACGTCAGCTGGAGCGCGAGCAACCGGTCGACCCTCGTCCGTGTTCCGAGCCCTCGCGGCAACAGCACCCGCGTCGAGTTCCGCAGCCCCGACCCCACCTGCAATCCCTACCTCGCCTTCGCCGCGATGCTCACCGCCGGGATGGAGGGCGTCCGGGAGGAGATCGAGCCTCCGGTCGGCGTCGATAAGAACATCTATCATATGACCCCCGTCGAGCGGGACCGCGCCGGGATTGAGACGCTGCCCGGCGACCTCTACGAGGCCCACCAGGCCCTGCTCGCCGACGACCTCATCTGCCGGGCGCTCGGTCCCCACGTCGTCGACGCCCTCACGAGCGTCGCGGAAGCCGAGTGGGATGCCTACCGGACGGCGGTCCACCCCTGGGAACTCGACCGGTATCTGGCGACATACTAACTTTTTTTGCAGAATTTTTGACGATAGTCTGTTCTTCTGGACTCTTCCCTACCGGATCAGTCCACATCCGCCACAGCGTTTTTTACGTGATAAGTTACTCATACATGTATATCCATACATCTCAGTTCATCGAGCCGGCCGGTATTACCGCGCCGCGGAATTTGTGCAATGCACCATTGCACAAACCCCCGGTGAGCCAGGAACCCGGAAGAGGTAGATACTTCCGACTGCGAACACCTCTCATTCCTCCAGCAATCTCGCGATTTCCTCCGGGCCGGGGAGTTGGTCCCGGAGTTCCCGGGGCAGTTCCCTCACCGTCCGGTAGGTGGCGACGCCGATGGGCGAGGTGGAGGATTGCAGGGCGTACTCGACGATGGTGCGGTTCTTCTCCTTGCAGAGGATGATGCCGATGGAGGGGTTCTCGCCCTCTTCGCGGACCTGGCGGTCAAGGGCGGCCAGGTAGAACTGCATCTTGCCGACGAACTCGGGCTGGAACTCGCCGATCTTCAGCTCGATGGCCACCAGGCAGCGGAGCCGCCGGTGGAACAGCAGCAGATCGATGAAGTACTCCCTGTCCTCGACCTCCAGACGAAACTGGCTCCCGACGAACGCAAAGACGCCCCCCATCGCCCTCAGGAAGTCTTCGACCCTGCCTATCAGGGCACGCTCCAGGTCGCGCTCGGAGTGCTCCTCTCCGAGTTCCAGGAAATCGAAGGTGTACTCGTCCCTGACCGCGAGTTTGGCCTGCACCTGCAGTTCCGGCGTGAGTGCCCGGTCGAAGTTGGTCTGGCCAAGGAGCGTCTTTTCGTAGCTCTGGTTCTCGATCTGGTGGACGAGCACGCTCCTCGACCAGCCGAATTTGCGGGTCATGCGAAGGTAGAACTCACGCTCCAGCGGCTCGGAACACCGCTCCAGAATAACCAGGTTATGGCTCCAGCCAATTTCTCGCACAAGCTGTGCGAGTTTTTCAGAACCGGCATACGCTTCAAAAAAAGACTTCATGCGCCAGAGATTTGAGGCGGAAAAGCCCCCGATACCGGGAAACTCCTTTTGCAGATCTCCAGACAACTGTTGGACAATTGACTTACCCCAGGTGTCGCCGGCCTGCCGCTCCACGATCATCCTGCCGATATCCCAGTACAGGCCGATCAGTTCCTTGTTGACCGCCCTGAGTGCCCGGTACTGGGCGGCGCGAATGCGCTCTTTGACTTCGAGAAGCAGTGAGCCGTAGTCTTCCGGCAGATTCGAGACCGTCATATCCCAGTTCCTCGAAGTTCTTCTTGATCGTCGCCGCCAGTCGCACCGCTTCAGTGTTGAGGTCTTCCAGTTCCACGTGGATCTCGCGGAGCGCTTCCTCGAAATCCTCCCTCCTCTTCGGGGGCGGCACCCACGTAGCGGCCGGGTGTCAGCAACCGGTCATTGGCCTCGAGCTCGGCCCTGTCCACCGGTTTGACCGGCCCCCTGACGTCGCAGATCTTCGTTTCGGGGAAACTGGCGCTCTTCCGGGAGAACTCTTCCTTGGTCAGTGCCCGGGTCTTCCCGCCACGCGCGGGAAAGTTGGCTTCAACGGTGTCTTTCATCGTCAGGAACCGGCTGTATGCGTGCCGCAGAAAGATCAGACCCATGACAGGCAGGAAATACTCGTTGCTTGCATGGTTCGAGTTCGCCCGCAACTCTCCATCGTTTGAGGTTCCGAAGCGCGATACCTTCATTGCTCCAAGTGTCCGCGTCGTTCGGGCGGCGTGGCTCCTCCCCCTACGTCTGATCGGTTCACGACGCTATCGTGAATCTGAATGCCATCTGAGGAAGGCGGTCTTGAAATGCCGAACCATCCGGTTTAGCAGCACTGCTTGCCGCCGGTCTCTTCTCCTTCGAGGAGGAGTCTTCCGAAGAGCATCCGTTCGAGAATTGTGGCGACGTACTTCATCCGCTGGGCCACCTCCATATCCTCGTAACGGTGGATGTCGGCGTAGACCTGCAGGCGGACGAGGCCGAACCGGAGTCGGTCGAGGTCGTCGTCCTCGAGTTCCGCGGCTTCGTGGAAGATGGGTTCGAGCAGGAAGGGGAACTCCTCGTAGTTCTCGAGCGCCCCGATGACCTTCGAAAATATTGGGAGGGGTTCCTCACCCTTTCCGGCAAGGACCCGCGAGTAGTCCATGGATTACCCCTCGACCTGTTCAACCATGGCGTTCATGATGGCGTCGAAACTCTTCCAGGTCGGGCTATCTTTGCTCTGGCGGATGATGAAGGGTCTTCCTTCGTCGGCCGCCTTCCGCATCTCGGGATCGAGCGGAATGGCGCCGAGGAAGGGCACGCCACGCTCCTTTGCCTCTCGCTCCCCGCCACCTTTGCCGAAGATGTCGATCTCTTCCTTGCAGTGAGGGCAGACGAACCCGCTCATGTTCTCCACGACTCCGAGCACCTGGATGTCGAGTTTCCTGACGAACTCAATCGCCTTGCTCGAGTCGAGGACCGCGACGTCCTGCGGGGTGGTGACGATGACCGCTCCGGCGATGTTCGGGGCGAGCTGGGCGATGGTGAGCGCCTCGTCGCCGGTACCGGGCGGAAGGTCGACGATCAGGTAATCGAGGTCGCCCCAGTTGACGTCTTCCAGGAACTGCCGGATGACCGTCATCTTCATCGGGCCGCGCCATATCACGGGGGTGTTACGTTCCGGGAGCAGGAACGCCATGGAAATGACCGCAAGGTTGCCGGTGACCCTGACCGGCTCGATGATCTTCCCGTCATAGGACTGGAGACGGGCGCTCTCGATCCCGAGCATCTTCGGAATGTCCGGGCCGTGGATGTCGAGGTCGATGAGACCCGTGTTGTAGCCGCGGTTCGCAAGGGAAAAAGCGAGGTTTGCCGAGACCGTGCTCTTCCCGACTCCTCCTTTCCCGGAAAGGACGAGGACGACATGTTTTACGCTGATATCGGCTTTCGGGGGGAGATCCCTCGGGGCTCCCGCATTTCTCGGATCATTGCATCCGGTCGCAGACGGGCAGCCAGCGCAGTTCCCGGCACAGGTTTCGTTATCGGGTTTGGTTGTTTGAGCCATCAGAACTATCCTCCGTGATACAGTATCCTCCCTGAGAAGGACCTGAAGCTACTATATATTAACGCCAATCGTTACAAAAAAGTATAGGTAATGACACATTATCCTGCTCGGCTTGCCGGAGCGGCGTTTCGGGCAGGGGCTATCCCCTGTCGGGAGTAGTCGACGTTTTCGTGTGCCACCCGCCCGTTGCTTTCGGGATACAGTCGATCTCGGGGGAGTAGGGCTTGATGTCCAGCACCGGGGTTCCGTCCAGGGCGTCGAGCCCCCGGACGACCAGGACGCCGCCCTTCCGCCGGATCAGGTCGACGACTCCGAACCCGATCGGGTTCGGCCGGGCGGGTGAGCGGGTTGAAAAGACCCCCCGTTCCCGGGTCTCCCCGGGAGGCTTTGCGAAGAGGTGCCCGCGTTCCGCCCGGTCGAGCCAGTAGAGCACGATGAGGTGGCTGCTCCGCTCCAGGCTATCGAGTCCCGGGACGTAGGCGTCATGGATGTGGATCTCCGCAACGGTATCCGCAAGCCGCCCCTGGCGGGGGGCGTCGCCCCGGACCCGGTAGGGCGACCGAACGACGCCGATGGGAATGCACTCGATTGTGGCCACGCTGTTACCTCCCCGGCCTCTCCGCATCGAGCGTCTCGTTGCAGAGCCGGTCCGCAATCCGGATACAGGGGTGCTCCCGCGGCACATTCTCGAACCTGACCTCTCTGAAATGGCGTACCAGCCGCCGCACCTCGCCTGCAAGGTCCGCAAGGTGCTCTCTCGTGATGCGGTACCGCCCGGTGAGCTGGCGAACGACCAGTTCCGAGTCGGACCGGACGATGAGCCCGCCGCGGGTGAACTCGCGTGCAGCCTCCAGACCGTTGATGACGGCGTGATACTCGGCCACGTTGTTCGTCGCCGTCCCGATAAATCCCGAACGGCTGGCCGCGACGGACCCGTCCTGCACGATCACGTACGCCCAGGCGGCGTCTCCGGGGTTTCCCCTTGAAGCACCGTCGGTATACAGCGTCGTCGTCACCGCGGCCTTCTGTTCGTCTCTTTCCATCATCTACCCGGTTGATCATCGCTCTCCGGCGTGTTATTGGTATCGCTCACCGGAAGATGTTAATATCCCCGTGTGGTAAAGGCGGACCTATGCTGGATACGGGCCGGATCATTGAGGATAAAACGATGCGGGACCGGCTGGGTGTTTTCGAGGACCGGACCGATGCCGGGAGGCGTCTCGCCGCGACCCTCTCGCAGCTGGAGATGATCGTCGAACCGGTAGTCTGTGCCATTCCGGCCGGGGGAGTGCCGCCGGGGCTTGAGGTGGCCCGGGCGCTCAGGGCCCCGCTCCGGATGGCGGTGGTACGGAAGGTGCAGGTACCCTGGAACCCGGAGGCCGGGTTCGGCGCCGTGACCTGGGACGGGCGGGTCTTCCTGAATCGCGCCCTCATGACCGCTCTCGATCTCTCGGAGACCGAGGCGAACGCCGCGATCGCGAAGGCTAAATCGAACGTGGCGGAGCGCTTGAAGAAGTTTTCCGGCGACCGGCGGGAACCGGGACTTGAGGGCCGGACTGCGATCCTGGTCGACGACGGCCTTGCAACCGGGTATACGATGTTTGCCGCAGTCGAGGCGGCCCGGGCCTGGTCGCCCCGCCGGGTTATCGTGGCGGTCCCCACCGGCTCGCTTCACGCCGTTGACTTCATCGCCAGAAAGGCGGACCTCGTCGTCTGCCTGAACATCAGGACCGGCCGCACGTTTGCCGTGGCGCAGGCATACGAGCGATGGTACGATCTTCGCGATCCGGAGGTGCAGGAACTGCTGATCCAGGCCCGGGACATGGGGCTCTTCTGACGCATGGAGGAAGACGGTCGGTCCGGCCCGGTCCCGCCCGCCGCAACAGATTTATGCGCCCCGTCCCATGGTGTGCCGGAGGGGTAAACGAGCATGCAGAACCTGACCATAGCGGTCGATTTCGACCGGTTTCCACCAGAGCACACCTGTGACGGGGAAGATCTCTCTCCACGGATACGGGTCCTCGGGTCGAACGCCCCCTACCTTGCGGTCATCGTGGACGACCCGGACGCACCGAGAGGGACGTTCACCCACTGGCTCGCCTGGAACATCCCGTCGACCGGCGAGATTCCCGCAGGTATCCCGCAGGAGCCCCGAATATCCCACCCGGTCTCTGCCGCCCAGGGGATGAACGATTTTCGGAGGACCGGTTACAGCGGCCCCTGCCCCCGAGAGGTACATCACACCGCTACTTCATCCGGGTATGGAGCCTTGCGCGTGAACTCGACCTCCCTCCGGGGGCGGGGCGGCCCCTCCTCGAAGGTGCGCTCGCGGCAGCCGCCGCCGGCTACGGCGAGACTATGGCGGTCTACGAGCGCAGGAAGGCGCTCGAGACCCCGCCGGAGACCGGGCCCCGCACCTGATGCGCCGGGCGGCTTCCACAATCTTTTTCTTTACGTTATACCGAGAGACGTATCATGAACCCCGAAGTTACCAACCTGATCGTCTCTCTCCGTGATGCGGAGTTTCCGATCTGGACCACATGCGACGGTGCCGGCCTCTCGCCCGAACTGAGGGTCCGGGGACTCATCCCGGCGACGCAGACAATAGCGGTCTTTGCCTTGAACCCGTACGAACCCGGGTGCTCCTTCACTACCTGGATCATCTGGAACCTCTCGCCGGCGTCGGTAATTCCGGAGGGCATCCCGCCGCAGGGCGTCGTGACCACTCCGGTCTCAGCCGTTCAGGGGACGAACGATTACGGAACCATCGGCTGGCGCGGCCCCTGTCCTCCCATGGGGGAGACGCATCGTTACCTCTTTAAGGTTTACGGGCTTGACGCCGCCCTGGAGGTGCCGGCAGGCGCCCGGAAGCAGGACCTCATCGATGCCATGCAGGGGCATGTCCTCCAGTTCGGCGAGACGGCCGCCGTGTACTCCCGGTGATGGCCATCGGTGTTTGAAGGGCGTAAAACCCGGTTCAGGCAGGTCTCACGCGAAGGCACGAAGAACGCGAGGTCTGCCACGAATGTTGTCCGGGTCATCACATCTTCACATGCGTCGACGATATAGGCAGTGACAGGTCGCGGTCAGCAAACGGGGAGTCCACGGCTGTCATGGTCCCCACGCACATATCTATTTATATCTTGTTTCCTGAAGGAGGATACCGAGAGAGACTGCTGTATGATGCCAAAACTGGCCGTGAAACTGGATTTTGATGAGTTCCCGCCGGAGTACACCTGCAGGGGAGCGAACCGGTCGCCCCCGATCCGGGTCGAGGGAATCCTCTCGAACATCGAGTCGCTCGCGATCCTCGCAACGGCGAGCCCCGAGGGCGGAGAGTCGCGGGTGGCGTGGGTTCTCTGGAACCTCCCCTCCGTCGAGCAGATCCCGGCGGGGTTCCCGGAAGGAGAGACGGTGGAGTCGCCCCTCCATGCCCGGCAGGGCAGGAATGATTTTGGTACCCTTGGTTACCGGGGACCCTGCCCGGAGGCCGGAACGACCGAAGTGTATCTTTTCCGGGTCTATGCGCTCGATCTCGATCTCCCGCTTGCGTCCGGCGCGACCTGGGAGGATATGGTCCGGACGATGGAAGGCTCGATGAACCAGGTCGGGGAAGTTGTTGTCTTCGCCACCGGATAAGGGGCGGCCGGTGCGGGAGCGAGAGCTCCCGGCCGGAGAAGAAAAGATATTGAAGCCCTCCCTTACCTCGGATAGGTATCGGCGTGCACCCCGCCGCAAGGGTATCGTGACGGCCCCGGTGAGTGCCGTCCAGGGGACGAACGACTACGGGGGCATCGGCTGGCGCGGCTCCTGTCCCCCGCAGGGTGAGACACACCGGTGCCTCTTCAAGGTCTACGGGCTTGATGCGATGCTCGATCTCGCGCCCGGCGCAGGCAAGCACGACCTCATCGACGCGATGCGGGGCCACGTCCTCGGGTTCGGCGATACCGCCGCTATGTCCTCCCGGTGACCAAACGCACCATTTTAATACCCTAGTCCTGGAAAATGAGTATCATAGGAGTTTGATATGGCACAAAAGTTGGTAGTGAGTCTGGACTTTGAAGAGTTCCCGCCGGAGTACACCTGCAAGGGGGCGAATCGGTCGCCCGCAATCCGGGTCGACGGCGTCCTCCCGAACATAAAATCGCTTGCGGTTCTTGCGACGACGAGCCCCGAGGAGGGGCCGTCGCGGGTGGTGTGGGTCGCCTGGAACATACCCGCCGTTCCGCTGATCCCGGAGGGATTTCCGGTCGGAGGGGTAGTGGAGGCACCTCTCCACGCCGTACAGGGCACAAACGACTTCGGGAGCATCGGCTATCGGGGCCCCTGCCCGGAGGCCGGGAAGATCGAGGCATACCTCTTCCGGGTCTACGCGCTCGACCTCGACCTCGCGCTCGCGCCGGGGGCGACCTGGGAGGATCTGGTCCGGACGATGGAGGGCTCGATGAACCAGGCCGGCGAGGTCATCGCCTTCGCAACCGGGTAAGGAAAGAAGGGCGTGCGCCCGAAAGTAGGGGTTGTCGGGCCCCCTCACAGGGGTATGGGGGGGCTCTCTTTCTGTATCGGCGGGCTTTGTTTCTCGATGTTCTTTGCAATCGTGGCCATCTCCTCGCCCAGCATGCGGATGACGTCGTCCAGAGTGACGATCCCGATCAGTTTCCCGGCGTTGTCGACGACGGGCATTCTTCGGATGCCTTCATCGGTCATCTTCCGGATGGCTTCGTAGATCCCCATGCTGTCCTGAAACGTGATCACGCTCCGGGTCGCGATATCTCCCGCCCGGACTTCGCCCGGGTTCTGTTCCCGCGCCATAACCCCGACCGCGAGATCGCGGTCGGTGAGTATGCCGGCGGGCCGGTTGTCGCCGGTCACGACGACGACGCTTCCGACGTTCTTCTCTCCCATGATCTTCGCCACGTCCACAGCCGGGGTGTCCGGTGAGACGGCGACGACCTGGTCACGGCAGCAGTCCACAAGTCCCATGTTGTTACCTCCGTTGACGACTGATTCATGCCGGATATGATATATGAACATAACCCTTCTCTCGCCCGGCACCCTTTCTTATATACGATCGGCACCGATCCCATCTCACAGAAATGGACTGGCTGCTGATAGTTCTGACTGTAGCGGGCCTCGTTGTCTTCGAAACCGTATCGAGCATCGACAACGCCATTATCAACGCCGACGTCCTCGCGACGATGAAAGAGAAGGCCCGCAGATGGTTCCTTATCTGGGGCCTGCTCTTCGCGGTCTTCGTGATCCGGGGGCTTCTGCCGTGGGGGATCGTCTGGGCGACAAACCCGTCGCTCGGGGCAATAGGTGCGCTGCTCGCGACGTTTTCAAGCGATCCGGACGTAGTGGCTGCGATAGAAGAGTCCGCCCCGATCCTCATGATCTTCGGGGGAATGTTTCTTGTCCTCCTCTTCTTCCACTGGCTCTTTGCAGAGGAGAAGAACTGCTGCCTCCGGACCGAGGCGTTCTTCTCCCGACAGGCCGTCTGGTTCTATGCAACCGCTTCGATCCTGCTTGCCGTCATTGTCTGGTTTGCCCTTCAGATCAACACCATGATGGGCTTTGCGGCCGTGCTCGGCTCCACCACCTTCTTCATCGTTCATGGGTTCAGGCAGAACGCCGAGATGCAGGAAGCCCGGTTGAAGGGAGCGGGGATCTCCGATATCTCGAAGCTCGCCTACCTTGAGGTCCTTGACGCGACCTTCTCTATCGACGGCGTCATCGGGGCGTTCGCCTTCACACTTTCCGTCCCCCTCATCCTGATCGGGAACGGTATCGGGGCCTTTGTGGTCCGGGAACTGACCGTCCGGAGCGTCGACCAGATCCGGAGTTACTGTTTCCTCAAGAACGGGGCGATGTACTCCATCCTGGTGCTCGGGACGATCATGCTCGCGGACAGTTTCGGGTTCCATATCCCGACCTGGCTCTCGCCGATAGCGACGTTCGCCATCGTCGGGTTCTTCCTCTTCCGCTCGGTGCAGGAGCGAAGGAAGGGGGCCGCGGGCGCCGCATGACCGGGTTTCCGGTCGCCTCCCCGTTGCATTCTCCGGGTTTGAAAAGGTTTATCCGTGCCGGGGGACGAATGGTTACCCCATGGCAAAGAGATCTATCGGCCCACGGACTCTTCTTTATCCTCACCCGGTCCTGATCATCGGGACCTACGGCCCCGACGGTCGGCCGGATGCTATGGCCGCCGCATGGGGCGGCATCTGCTCGTCCCGTCCTCCTGCGGTGGCGGTTTCGCTCCAGAAGGTGCGGCAGACCTACGAGAACCTGGTCGAGCGGCGCGAGTTCACGATCAGCATCCCTTCGACGGACTACGTCCGGGAGGCGGATTACTTCGGCATCGTCTCCGGCCGGGAGACGGATAAGTTCGCCGCGACCGGGCTGACTCCGGTGAAAGGCGACCGGGTGAACGCTCCGTACGTCGGGGAGTTCCCGGTGGTCCTCGAGTGCCGGCTCCTCCAGACGGTCGAGATCGGCATGCATACCCAGTTTATCGGGGAGATCCTGGACGTGAAGGTGGACGAGAGCGTCATCGACGCGGACGGCAAACCCGCTGTCGAGAAGATCCGGCCGTTCATCTACGACTCGATGCGGCAGGAGTACTACGAGTTCGGGGATGCGCTCGCGAAAGCCTTCTCCGTGGGGCAGGAACTCAAAAAATAACTTTTTTCATCGTCGACGGTCTCGTTTCGCCTCGACCCAGCGTTTCCGCTTTCCGCACCGTTCGCACCGCTGCTCCCACTCAATGACGTTTGACGAGTACTCGTCGTAGCCGTGCTTCCTGCCCCAGCGATGGAGCCCGATCCTGCAGAGGATGAGTCCGATGGTCGTCATGGTCTCCTGGAGAGTGGTCTCTCCTCCCCGGGGATGAATGTTGTCCCGGCGGGTCCGCCCCCTACGGTATGATCTCGCAGCTGTTGTACTTCCGGTGGTCGAAGTCCTCCATCCGGACCGTTCCTGCCTCGATGAGGCGGCGGACCTCCGGGAGGGCCGTCGAGAGCGACCGATGGAGGTTCTCCACCGTCCCGCAGACGACCCGCCGCCCTTCTTCGGGCCAGGGGCGGGTGATGTTCGAGTAGAGGCACCGGCCGCCGCAGAAGTCGAGGAGACCGCATTCCGTGCAGGGGCTCCCCACGGTCGTCACCGGGAGGCGGAGCGGGTCGGCGGTGGCGATATGCCCGACGTAGTAGTCCTTCATCCCGACCATGATGGGGCAGGGGGCGATGTGCCCGTCGGTCATGATGCTGTAGTTTGCGTGGCCGCAACCGCACCGGAGCATGCTTGGCCGCGATAGCAGCATATCCTGCATCGGGTCCATGAACGGATACCACCGGAGCACCCGCCCCTCCTCCCGCATCGTCTCCACCCAGAACGCGACAAGGTCCCGGATGCCGGGGTTGTAACTCTCCGTTACCCAGGTGGTGTAGTCCCGCATTTCGTAGTCGTTCCAGAAGTTCGCGTCCATCTGCCAGTGGACGGCCGGGAAGGAGAACCGGTCGTTTGCCGTGAGGTAGTGGACGGCCGCTGCGATATCGGTATCCTCGGTCACGGTCATCCGGGCGATCACCTCGCCGGCAAACCCGCCCGCCGCGAGGCAGCGGAGGTTTTTCGTGAGCCGCGCAAATGTCCCCCTCCCGCGGTGGGCGTCGGTGAGCCCTTCGGGTCCGTCGATGGAGACCAGGATCGTGTCGAACCGGTTCGCGGTTGCGTGGTCGAGGCGGTCGAGGAGGGTGCCGTTGGTGTGCAGGATCAGCGCCGAGACCGGGGCGTCGCGGACGATCTCGCGGATGCGGTCGACGGCGAGCAGGGGCTCCCCGCCATAGAAGGTCAGTACGGCCCCGGGGTCCTTTGCGAGGAACCGGTAGAGGTCGTCAAGATCGATATCGAGGTCCACCGGGAGGTTCTCGTCGACGGCGATATCGGGCAGCTCCGGGGGGTCGACGGTGAACGCCTTTCCCCGGCAATAGGTGCAGCAGAGGTTGCAGTTGTCGGTCAGGATGAGGTGATAATACACGGATGGTCTCTTATTATTTCGAGGCCCGGGCGGAAAAAGGTGAAGGATATGGGGCCTCTTTCCCTTGTTTCCCGGCTTACTATCCGGGATGATCTATAACCCCGCCGACGCCCGGAGGCAATCCCGCGATAGCAGGCCCTTCACAGATCGAGAAACTCTTCTTCTGTAAGGCGGTTCGGTATCAGGATCGAGAGGAGCGCCCCTCGGGAACCAGGTTGCGCCAGGGGGGATGTACTCTCAGCCACAAGGAATCCACATCTTCATGACCACGGTTTGATCGGATGAAGCTTCAAATTGCCGTAACGAACGGTATCGGTAACGTCCGGCTTCGCAGGGTCACCTTCTTCACCACGGGCGGCGTCGAGAATACGTTCTGGGTCCAGTAGTTCGCTCCCGTCCCGTTGGCATTCGCCGCGACCACCCGGACCATATGCTCTCCCCGCGGAGCGCTCGGGAAGGTGTGGGACACCTGCTGGACGTCCGGTTCGCTCGTATGTCTCGGGTTGCCGTCGAGGGTTACTGTTGACGACCTGCCAATGGATCTCACATCACGCCCTCCGGTAGTATTCAAGGATGATCGATACTGCGCAGGCCACGATTGCGACGCAGAGGGCGACGAGAGCAATTAAAGCCGGATCATAACCTGCCGGCTTCTCCAGGTCCATCAGGTACCCGCCTTCAATATTGAAGAGGATTATCCCTTTCCCATTTTCAGTCCAGGTGAATGGAAGTTCGAGGAGAAAACCTCCGGTGTACTCTGCAAAGATCTCCTCATGGCCCGTTCCATCCAGGTTGATCAGGTGCAATCTACCGTATTCCCCCTTTTTCACGTGTCCGGTTTCGTATTCCTGACCGAGCCCGTCACGGGTCAGGTAAGCAATTTTATCCCCTGTTGGGCTCCATTGGAGAAAGAATGTGTTTCTATCATCGGTCACCTGGCGCTCTTGGCTCCCATCGGCAGTAATGGTGAAGATATTCCCGGCTGAGATATAGGCTATGTTCGTACCCGCAGGGTCCCACTGGCATAATCCATCCAGACCCACAGGGTTCCACAGGTACAATCTATCCAGGATACTCTGCTTTGTTTCAACATTCTCTTTTATTTTGATGATATCCGAACCTGCAGAATCGATGATATAGATCGAAGACCTCTCGTTACCTCCTGCTTTGGCCAGTATTGCGATTCTTTTGTTGTCAGGGTTCCAGTCATAGTACGAGAGATCGGCAATACCGGTCATCAGGTCCTTTTTCCAGCTTCCACCGGTATCTGCAACGGAGAGTGAATAATTATCAAATGAGATACTGTGGAGATAAGCGAGTTGCTCCCCGTCCGGGCTGAAACGCGGAATGTTATGACGATCCCACGGACTGCCGGTATAACCGAGTGGTATCTGTACGGCTCCACCGGTTTCGGTGTTATAAACCCATAGATTAGGATCGGAGCGTGACTCTTTATATGCAATCTTCGTCCCGGTATTATCCATCACGGGAAGTGAGGGTAAAGTACGACTGCTGCAGGGAATCGATACCTTCTGGTTACTATAATAATCGAGTACAACAATAGAATTTGACAAATACAGGACTTTTGTATCCTTGAGATCGCCGATATTATAAGTCGGGAGTTGTTCGCAAATCTTCGTCATCGAGTAAGCAGAATGATCTGGAGTAAACCCATACTGGTTTAAAAAGCTAGAAAAAACGGCCAGTAATAGCAGCAGTAACAATAGTTTTTTCATCATATTCTGCACCCCTGCTTCCTGCACTGGATTTTGGATGCTCGCAACGGTTACGGCTATTAACGATCATAAATCAAAATATCCCATTCAAGAGGTTCGTGAGGAAAAGCAGCTCCGGTTCGAACAGGAGATAGTGGATAATAATCGCAACCACTGTTGCGGCTATAATTCGGGGGCGATTTGCGCTCACTATATCTCGGACCCCGAGATACTCAAGGTATCCCAGAGGTAGTAAATACAAATAATAGAGGATATTGCCTGAGTTTCTTAACAGAATATGCCCGGAGAGCAGATCTAATCGTAATATTACCCAGATAAAAGAATAGGCTATTGCGCAACTGTAGAAAATGACGCTGAATGTCCGGATCAGAGGAGGTTTCACCTGCATAATCCGGAGCAGACTGAATAGAACCACTGCTTCTGTCGCAAATATGAGAAAAAATTCAATTGTTGTCGATAGGCCGCCTGTGACACCGGAATAAATGACCGAAAGTACCGAGATTGATTTAAAGCCGTACAAATGCACATTCCAAAGACACCAACCCATGCTACCATATAAAAAACTCAGAATGAAGACAAATATGGCGAAGAACACGACGCCATGCATTGTTTTGCCGCTGTTGACGATCTTGAACGCCTGCGATGGGTGCCGGTAGAAGAGATAGATTAAATGCAGGTAATCAGGCGACTCATCTTTTCCCGGTGTAGCGAATCCTTTTGCTGTAGCATCTGTTTCTTCTTTCATATGTATTCCCGAACCACAATTTCATCAAAGTACAACAGGATTCTCCCCTGCTGTTATCTGGATATCTTGACTTGTTTCAAAACTCTCAACGTAAGTTTCTATTAATTTCATCGTGACCCTAAATTTCACGCAACATTCAGGTTGTACCCACACCACCCATCTGAATTGATTTTCAACGTAAGGCGATCGGCCGCCGGTGGGGAGTATTCCATCCGACTCCATTGTGGCTTCATACCCAAAAGAATAATTTATCGATTCTATTTCGGATAGGTAATTCTTTGGAGACATTATAGCCGCTAAATTTGTAAAAGTCCCAACGTAAGGCAGAAAGCTAACCAATCTTACTAAATTTTCAAGATCTGCACGTTCTTTATAATAATTTTCAAGATTCCCTCCTTTTAATGGAGATATTCCCACGCAAAACCTGTCAATCGATGAAAATAATACAAAATTATCATTGCCAAAGGTTTCATTTATCGATAACTCTATCCCAGTGAAACCACCTAGGTAGATGTCATCTTGAAATAACTCTGCATCTATCACAATAGGAGGCAACTGTAAATCATTATCTACAACCAGGCCGACATTTGACAATGCAAAGAGATAGATCCAGCTTCCATCCGGCAATTGGGCTTTCTGGTACCGTATTTCTGAATTGCTATAGAAATTCAAATACCTCTCGATAGTAATCGGAACATTGCCCGCTCGAAGCGAGCGCAATCCGGAATAATACTGACTTTCACAATAAATTATATCGGGATCGGAGTACTCCGTAACGTTCCAGTTCCATGATCTCTCAACCTCGACGCCAGATTTCTTTGCCATGACCTTTACGGTATGTATTCCAAACGATACCAGTTTAAACTCATGAGAAATTGCCGTGTCTTCGGACGGTGATTTCTCAAGCAGTCTGTCATTGAGATACAATTCCAATAAACAGGGAATATTGACACTTGCACTGAAGATTCTTTTGCCGTCGGTGTCATAATTGCTCACGTTCTCCGCAGAAGGAGTTACAAAAGTTATCACCGGCTTTTCTAGAATCTCCCACGACCACGTGAACGAGTCGCTCCCGTTTGAGTTAGACGCAGTTACGACCACACCATGGATGCCGGCGGAATACCCCGAAAAATTACATTCCCACGTGGCACTGGTTACGGCATTAAACCTGCGCTTTTCCCACCCATCAACGGAAAATATTACCGTCGCCGGTTGATCGACGGTCGCTCTGAAGGTTCTTATGTCCGTTCCTCCAAGGACGTTCGAGATGCTCTGCTCCGGCGGAATCGTGCTCGTGATCTCGGGTGCGGATGTAACGGGAGTCTCCGTGATAACGGCATGAATGATCCCCTCCGTCGATCCTGCCGTGTTTGCCACGACTATCCTGATGATATTTACACCCATTTCAACAACGGTGGTTGCGCTGTCGAAGAGCCATGATACGAAGGTCTCATAGGTGCTGACCGCAAAGGCGACAATATCGTTCACCCAAACCGTGACGGTCGACGCCACATCGATCACAATTTCAAACAGACGATCGAAGAAACTCTCTATCGTATCAACGATACAATCGTATGCAGGTTGAATTGAAGTGATGACCGGAACAGTAACTCCTTCTCCCATTCACCCCACCTCCAGAAATCCGTCGCGGATAAGGTACTGCGGGAGCACCCAGCCGTTGCAGAAGAGGATGTTCCCCTCCTTTTTAATCAGATCAAAATCAGGGTGCATCCTGTAAATCCAGTACCTGTTATTGTGGCCGGCGAATACGCCGCCTTCCTTCCCCACAGGCGTTCCGACCGGTTCGTTCTTTATTGTCCTGTGAACTTCCATGAAATCATCCGTCACCTGCCTGTGTTTCTTTCACCTGCCTGTGTTTCTTGAATCCGCCATGACCCCGGGTAGTCCTCATGGTCTGGTATACAGACGGCTGATAGCAGATGATATCAGGTTCCACCGGTCTGTCACGAAACTTAAGGTTCTGGTTCATGCACGCGCCGATGATAGCGAGATCGTAATCCTCCTTTCTGAACCGTTCCATAAATTCGGCATAGTCGAAACCGTACCATTTCAGATCGGAATAGATGTCCCGGGAGTGCATGATGCCGTGAACATTCGTCCGTCCCGACGGGGTCGCCGACGTCAGGATCGGCAGAAATTACAACCTGGCCACCACCCGCTTCACCGCGACGATCGGATATCGGATTCACCCCCAGGGAGTAAACTCTGAGCCCCACCATGTCCCCGGTTCCCTCGACGTTTGCTCTCTCACCATCCTGCCTCCTCTCTCGCTATCCTGAGTGCATAATCAATCGGACTCCAGTAGATCTGAACTGTCCTGTTGTGTATCACGGTGCCGTTCAACGCCTCGTTTTCGGGTGTGAGGTTACGCACCCACATATCGATCTCTGTGGGCGATGTCATGAAACCTGATATCTGCAACTCAGGATGGTCCTCCCGGAGTTGCGCCAGTTCGGCCCCAAGCTGCTCTAACTCTTTCTCGTACTCTTTCTCATAATCGGCATCGTGAACGACGTTAAATGTCCAGCCGCCGACCTCTCTGCCCTGAAGGGTATCCACGTCGTTTTCATCCGGTATGGAGTAAACATAGATGGTAGCCTGTTTGTTTTGGGGATCAAGCTCCCACGTTCGTACACTCCCGATATCTGCGAAGTGCACAATGTTTTCCATTTCCTCTTTTACTTCATCGGGTAACTCGTCCGCCGTCATATTCGCCTCTTTCAGCGCTCGCCTCACGACAGCAGGCACATAGTGTTCCTGAACGACGTTAAATGTCCAGCCGCCGACCTCTTTGCCCTGAACGGCCCTCACCTCCTTTTCGTACTCTTCACTCCGTATGATGTACGTATAGACGATGACCCGGTTGTTTTGAGGATCGAGTTCCCACTTCCGCATACCCCCGATTTCGGTGTTTTCCATCTCCTCTTTGACTTCATCGGGCAACTCTTCCAGCGTCATATTTGCCCCTTTCAGCGCTCGCCTCACGAATGAAGACACATACACATATGGCTCCCAGACGACGTTAAATGTCCAGCCGCCGACCTCTCTGCCCTGAATAGCACTCAGCTCCGTTTCATGCTCTTCATTCAGTGCGAGGGACGCATAGATGACGACCTGCTTATTTTGGGGATCGAACTCCCACGTTCGTATAATATCTTCGAACTGCACTGTGGCTTTCACTTCTTCCGTTACGTCGTCGGGTAACTCCTCCGGCGTCATATTTGCCTCTTTCAGCGCTCGCTCCACGATTCCAGACCTATGCAAGGACTCATATATCTCCAGGGCACGCTCCCAGATCTCTTCTGATGTCATGCTCTCACCCCCCTGCACTTCTTTAGGCACCCGTTCAGGCGTTGCATTTTTAGCCTCTTCAGGAGAGTGTACTGCTACGATCACCGCTACCGCGCAACAGATGACTCCGATTGCGACAACGGCGGCGATGATTCGTGCAGCCGGTTTTGTCATTCTTCCGCTTCCTCCGGGGTGACGGTGCCATTTTTGTCGATCAGAAACGTCACCTCAGGATCTTTGCGGTCGTAGGTGACACAATCGATTATTCCTATTACTTTGTAGATCTGCACCTTCGTATCCTCTGTTTCTGTCCCCCTGGGCATGTGGGTCTGGTCCCCGGGCTGGATGTCCAGGTTCGCAAACTGGAAGAACTTCCAGTTGGAAAATTCCTTGACGCTGCCACCCAGGTGCTCGGCACAAATGGTATGCCCGAACGGAGGGACCAGGCTACCATTCGTTACCGATGCAATGTAGATATCCAGATCGAAGATCTGCTCCACGTAACAGTGTTCGGGGCAACCGTCCCGCACCCTCCAGTAATGGCGCGACAGCTTATCGATGTAGGGCGTGCTGTGTCCGGCCCGGGCGTACCGCGCTATCGCGTTCTGCAGGCAGTCGGCGCTGAGCCACGGGCCCTCACCGCCCCCGCAGTCCGGAAGGCCGCACCGGAAGTGAGAGAACTGAACGGTCAGATACGGTCCCGCCGGCTCGAAACACTCCTGGTATACCGTCCAGTCCCAGTGATTCTGGCCCGAACCGTTGGTATTCGTGGCAACGACCGAGACGACGTGTACCCCCAATGGCGCCGATTCATGACGATACGACGCATTCTGGGTCGGAACCGGGCTTTCCTGCTTGAGATCGCCGTCGAGGTAAAAGCGTATGATGGCGTACTGATTGGACCGTACCTTGAAGAGCCGGGATGCCTCCGCCTTATCCGTCACTTCCTGTTCGGCGGGATCGATCAGGGTGATTTCGGGCGGCGTGACGAAAATACTCCAGGTCCAGTAGTTCTCTCCCGAGCCGTTCTCGTTCCGTGCGACGACCCGTACCATGTGGACCCCCAGAAACGGTATCTGGAACGGCTGCGACGCCTCCGTTACGTTCGGAAACGTCTGCATCAATGTATCGTCCAGATAGAACTCCAACGTGGCAATCTGATCGACCGAGGCGGTAAATGTTCGTTCAGCCCCGTAAACATAGGGATCGCCGATGTCCGGGTCTTCCGGCTCGACCAGTGTCACCACCGGGGAGCTGCTGCAACTCATGCTTCAGATCTCCCATATTCCGTCATATCCTCGGTATTTTTGACAGTGCTCCTTCGTGAATCAAAGTAAGGCATACTCAAAGCTCCTGAAGAATCCTGATAGTGCAACAGCCATGTTCAGAGTAAAGAGTATCAGAACTGATAGAACGACCAATCCCATCGAAAAGAGCATGCTCCGTTTCGAGTAACTCCGTACCAGGCACGACGCGACAAAACCCGACCATATGATTCCATATAGCAGAAAAAGCAACGTAAAGCCCATGGCCTCGGGAGATAGCCATCCCGTGATGTATGTAATAAAGGATGCAGTAGTTAATCCCACATACAGCGGGATGACAAGGGCCAGATGGGCGGTGCAGGAAATTTTTATCGATTCTTCCAAGCCCAGGCTTGTGCCCAACGCTCTGCTCAGTCCGTAGAAGATCACTGAAAGTGCGGCAGAACCCACCAGAAATCCAAGGTGAGAAGAGAAAAATATGCGAAAAACGAATCCTATCTGACACGCATTTGCTCCATCAAGATATAGTAAACGACAGACACCAAAGATGAAGATTCCGAATGCAAAAAATCCGATGATTAACCAGTAAAGGATCGCCTCTATCAGGCTTTCATCCTGAACTATTGCTGTGATCTGTGTGGGCGATAAAAATAGCAGGAAAATTCTTCTCAATGCCTTTTGAATGAATACAAATTGCATGAGGCGCTATTCCTCCTGACAGGGTCCCCAGATAGGGTCCCAATTAATTTTACCTGCCGCGGTGAAGTGAGATTCATCGCTCAATCTATCTTGCACAAGTGCAAAGTCGGAAGATTTTAGTAGAATCTCGTAGGGTTGCAGGCCATCAACCAGTCTACCCGGTCTCGTAACTCGAGGGACTCGACCTCCCTCAGGTATTAAGGACATAACGTCATATAGATGGGCAACAGCACCCGCAATTTCACTTCCCCCCGCGGGGTATCCCCAATGATATGTAAAAGCATTTACTTTTTGACGATCGTTGCTGACTCTAAATCTATAATCTAGGGGAAGAGACAGGGTGTATGTGTCATCCCGATAACTTTCTAACTTGAATTCATAAACTTCGATATCTATCTTGACCATATATCCAATTGAGTCGGGATGAATGCCCGTTGAGTTTAATATACTACAGTAATCAGAACTTGATCTTTTTCTTTTGAAGTCATCTTTTAATGATACTGGGGTAACGTCGATTTTTTTAATCTCAACTAGATCCTGTAGATCTTCTTTTTTCACATGATCGGAATTCACTTCTGAAAGACTTGCAACAACAATCTCACCATTTGTTGGTATGGTTGGCAGATCGGGATTTCCAACCCAAAACATATTTTCGTAATATATATGCCCTATCTCTCTGGCACCCATGTACTCTCGGTGAATTGCTGTGATCTCCATTTTACCAGCGATATCCCATGTTTTGAAATCGCTAGTCTCAATAACTGCAGGCTCTTCGGTTGAGTTAAAATATACTTCATAATCCGGAAGGAAGGGCAAACACTTAGTATTAATTGTATGGGGGTACTTATTTACTTTTAAGGGTTGTTGGTATCCACACGTTTTCGAATTTGCCGCGACGATTCTCCAGTTTCCATCAATGCATCTACATAGTGTATGGCCCACACAGCGCTCGGCTCCATCCTCACATGGTTGTATTGAACCTAAGTGCCAGTCCCAATGTTTTTGATCGTTCCCGTTGAAATTAATGGCGGATACATTAATCCGGTAATCCCCCATTGGAAGACCTTTTATTGTGCACTTCACTCTTCGACCCGGGTCTATAGAAAAGGTTTTAGAATACATTCTGTCATCAACACGAAAAATAATCCATGCAGGTTGATTGCAGCTCACTTCGAAATCTCTTCTTGAGAAGGCAGGATCAAAGACATCGAGTTCAGTGGGGTTTTCACGTATCAATACTGGCGCATCTGATGCTCGGATATGCCAATTCCAGTGGTTATATCCAACACCGTTTGAATTTTCTGCCTTTACTTCTACCGTATAGTCACCTATCGACGTTTTATTCGATGCAATGGATGCGGCCTGTTCGTCATGATCACTAGTGTACATCACAAAGCCATCAATGGAGATACAGATGAGTGCCATTTGATCGATGAATGTACTGAAGGTTCGCCTTGAACCAAACGTATCGGTAACGTCCTGCTCCGCAGGGTTCACCCTCCTCACCACGGGTGGCGTCGAGAGCACGTTCCAGGTCCAGTAGTTCTCCCCGGTCCCGTTCTCGTTCGTTGCGGTCACCCGGACCATATGCTCTCCCCGCGGAGCGCTCGGGAAGGTGTGAGACACCTGCTGGACGTCCGGATCGCTCGTATGCACGAGGCTGCCGTCGAGATACACTTTCATCGTCGCCGACTGGTCACATGATGCCGTGAACGTCCGTGCCGCCCCGACGGGATCGCCGACATCCGGGTCTTCCGGCTCGACCAGAGTCACCACCGGAGGGCTCGGCGGGAGGCTTCCCATTCACCCCACCTCCAGAAATCCGTCGCGGATCAGGTACTGCGGGAGCACCCAGCCGTTGCAGAAGAGGATGTTCCCCTCCTTTTTAATCAGATCAAAATCAGGGTGCATCCTGTAAATCCAGTACCTGTTATTGTGGCCGGCGAATACGCCGCCTTCCTTCCCCACAGGCGTTCCGACCGGTTCGTTCTTTATTGTCCCGTGAACTTCCATGAGATCATCCGTCACCTGCCTGTGTTTCTTGACTCCGCTATGACCATGGATAATCCCCCTACGGTATACAGACGGCTGATAGCAGATGATATCAGGTTCCACCGGTCTGTCACGGAACTTAAGGTTCTGGTTCATACATGCGCCGATGATAGCGAGGTCATAATCCTCTTTTCTGAACCGCTTCATAAATTCAGCATAGTCGAACCCGTACCATTTCAGATCGGCATAGATGTCCCGGTACTCGGCAGGAAACGCCCCGACCGCTATTGCTTTTTTCCCACTTTTCGGGAAGGAATAGCGGGGATTGATGCTGTCGCAAACAAAATCGCCGGGATTGACAAGGTTGAACCGGTCATCGACCGAGGGGCCGTCAATCTTCCCCCTCGTTTTGGTAAAGACCTTCCGGACGTTTCTGTCGTTGAACAGGTCCAAGAAAAATGTAAGATGACTGTTGGAATCCGACGGCAGCTCCCAGTGTTCGGTGACCCGCTGGCGGCGATACTCCTCCCAGCGGTCCCTGAGATCATAGGAAACGAGTTCGTTTACGTTCTCGAAGAGATCGATAAACGCCGACCCCGGCGGGGAATACGGGAAGGATACCTCGAAGATATAGACATCATAGCCCACCGTGAGCCACTCTTCAAAGGATTTTCGGCTCTTCGCCGCTTCAAGCGGGATGGAATAGTGATAACGATCTTCCTGAAGGTAGGTATGCACATCAAAGAGCCCTTTTTCAGCTTGCAGGCATGCAACTTTTTTCCCCTTTTTCTCGAAGTAGCGGGAGAGAAGGATCGCCGTGGTGGTCTTTCCCTGTTCGGGGACAGAGGCCAGAATGTAAATTTCACTCATGAGTATCAGCGCGCGATTATTCAAATAATATGATCTTATAACAAGCCTATTTTGGAAACTATGTATTTAAAATTACTGTATCCGTTCAGGATTTTTCCTCTGACCGTCCCGAGACCGAACTCATCAGTCGAGCCTGTTGCTGATATGGCCTCATCGGCGTTTCGGGGTAATTCCTCGCCGCGATAGCTGGCCCCTCACAGATCAAGAAATTCTTCCTTTGTAAGGCGGGCCTGTTTCAGAATAGAGAGGAGCGTCCCGCGGGGAATGGGGTCGCGCCGGGGAATGACGACAAGTAGTTTAACTCCATCTTCTCCGGTTTTATTGATCTTGCGGGGGTGAAGGGGGTGGAGCGGGAAGACCCCACCCTTCGGGGTGGGGATGGCACGGCACAACCCAAAGGGTTGTGCCTGTCAGGAAGATGCGGAGCATCTTCCGTGAAGCGGAACCGCCCTTCCTGTAATCAATTTCGATACGATACATTCTTCTATCAATCCATCCAATAATGCTCTATCTGTGTTGCGATAACCAAGCAACCTGGTATCAGGCGCGGAACGCGCCGTTGAGCCTGTGGACCTGCCTCAATGGAGGAGGAATGAAGCAGGAAGCCGCGCCCGAGAGCGCGGGGTAGTTCACAGAGGGCCACATGGCTTCCCTTTCCTCGATGAGGAGCGTAATCGAACCCAATTTTTCTCAGATTCTTTAGTCGTCGGAAGAAACCAGAGGTAACTTCGTCATGCCTCGACCTCAATGACCGAGGTGAACTTATGCCGCGATGTCAGGATCGGCTCAATGTCCTTCAGTATCCCCAGTTCTCTTGCGTTCTCGAGGTAGAGTTCGATCGCTTCGCGAATGTTATCCAGTGCTTCCTCCGGTGTATCGCCACAACTGGCAACCTCGAGCTCCTGGCACTTGGAAACGTATACTCCCTCCTCTTCCCGGATAAGAACTGTCAGCCGCACCCGTGTCATTGTAGCACCTTCAATCATTGAAGTCATCCCAAAAGTGTCCAGCGGCTGAAGATTCATATAATTCAGAGTATTCTGACACATCCCCGCGAAAAATTGAGTGATCTTTGGCGTCAAGCTGCTGACACGGCTTCCCTCTGGGCATCGCCACGCGGGGGAGGGTGAGGTGTTTTGGGACAACCTCATTAACAGTTCACCCACTCGTTATAATATTCTTCTCACCGGGGATCGGGCAGCAGTCGGGTCAGGCAGGCTCTCCCCGAACATACCTTTGAGGGTTGAGATCCCGTGTGCCTGTTCGTCGCCGGAAGCGCAAAGCAGAAGACCCCGCAGGAGAAACCGGGTCATATGACTGAAGAGGAAAAAGAGAATCTCACCGAACGGGTAATCGACCCCCGCGACCTCGTCATCTACCAGCCGGGCTCGATCGTCAGCCGGATGCTCATCTACACAAAATCCGGCACCATCACCGTCTTCGCCTTCGACGCGGGCGAAGGCCTCTCGGAGCACACCGCGCCCTACGACGCCGTCCTCCAGGCCCTCGACGGGGAAGCCCTCGTCACCATCGCGGCTACGGAGTACCACGTGAAGGCGGGCGACCTGATCATCATGCCGGCGACGATACCTCACGCGGTCCACGCCGTCACCCGGTTCAAGATGATGCTGACGATGATCCACGCCGGACCGTGACAGGGCGGAGCCTTCCCTCTTGAACCCGGCGGCCCGACGACGATACATTTTTCCCTCCTCACGACACCACCCACCCTGTCTTGCGCTCCTCCGGCGCGCGAAATGACGATACGGCGATGGAAAAGACCCCGCTCTTTCCCGGGAGTTCCCGGGCGGCGGCATGGCACGCCCTTTCGGCAGACGATGTAGTCGAACGGCTCACGGTCCCGGACGGGGGCCTTTCGGGCGACGAGGTCTCCCGGAGACGGGAGATCTTCGGGGAGAACGCCCTCCCGCAGAAGCGGCCTCCGACCGTGGTCGAGGTATTCCTCCGCCAGTTCATGAGCCCGCTCATCTACGTTCTCCTTGCAGCGGGGATCATATCCGTTCTCTTCTCCGATCTCACCGACGCGGTCTTCATCTTCATCGTCATCCTGATCAACGCCGTCATCGGGGCTTTTCAGGAGGTGAAGGCGGAGCGGAGCGCAACGGCCCTGCAGCAGATGCTCACGTCCTCCGCACGGGTGTGGCGGGACGGCCATCCTGCGGCCGTCCCGGCCGAAGACCTGGTCCCCGGCGACCGGGTCGCCCTGGAATCTGGCGACCGCATCCCCGCCGATATCCGCATTCTCACGGCACGGACTCTTACCGTCGACGAATCGCTCCTGACCGGAGAATCCCACGCCGTCGGGAAGAACCCCGACCCCGTCGACGCGTCCCTGCCCCCCGGCGACCGCCTGAACATGCTGTATGCCGGCAGCACCGTGATGAGCGGCCGCAGCACGGGGATCGTGGTCGCGACCGGCCGCCAGACCGAGATCGGGCAGATCGCCGAGACGGTCATGGCGTCCGGAACGGGCAAACCCCCGCTCGTCATCCGCATGGAGGACTTCTCGCGGAAGATCAGCATCGCCGTCCTCGCCGCCACCGGACTGCTCGCGATCATCGTCCTCGGCCAGGGGATGCCCCCCATCGAGGTCTTCTTCCTCGCCATCGCCCTTGCCGTCTCGGCGATCCCCGAGGGCCTGCCGGTCGCACTGACCGTGGCCCTCTCGATTGCGACGTCGCGGATGGCCGGGCGGCACGTCGTCGTCCGGTTCCTGGCCGCCGTGGAGAGCCTCGGGAGTTGCACCCTGATCGCGAGCGACAAGACCGGAACCCTCACCGTGAACCAGCAGACCGCCCGGGTCGTCGCCCTGCCCTCGGGCGAGGAGTTTTCCGTCACCGGGGCAGGGTATGCGGGCGAGGGCAAGGTCTTCGACGGGAACGGCGCCCTGGTATCCGGGTCCGCCCTCCGCCGCCTGGAGCACCTTGCCCGGGCTGCGACGATCAGCAACGAAGCCGCCCTGGAGCGGACCGACGAGGGGGCCTGGAAGCACCGGGGCGACGCGATAGACGTGGCGTTTCTCGCGCTCACCTACAAACTGGGGCTCGATCCCGCCGGTATCCGCGAGAGCGTGACCTCCGTCGCCGATATCCCCTTCGAGTCCGAGCAGCGGTATGCCGCCGTCTGGTACCGGGAGGACGGGTCGGTCCGGGTGGCGGTCAAGGGCGCCGTCGAGACGGTTCTCCCCTTCTGCCGCACCATGGCCGGGGAGCAGGAATGGAACATGCTCCTCGACCGGGACCGCATACTACGAGACCTCGAGGACCTCTCCTCCCGGGGATACCGGGTGCTTGCCGTGGCCCGGGGAGAGGCGGAGGGCGATTTCTCCCCTGAGGAACCCGGGATGCCTCCCCTCGAACTTCTCGGCCTGGTCGGGTTCATCGACCCCATCCGGCCCGACGTCCCCGATGCCGTGCGCCGTTGCCGCCGTGCCGGGGTCGACGTGGTGATGGTGACCGGCGACCACCCCGCAACGGCTCTCGCCATCGCACGGGAACTGGAGATCGCAGAATCCCCCGCTGAAGTCGTCACCGGCGCGGACCTGGACGAGATCGATCCGCCGACATTGCCAGAGTTCATCGACCGGGTGGAGCGGGGCCGGGTCTTTGCCCGGGTGACGCCGCTGCAGAAACTCCGGATCGTCGAGGCCTACCGGGAGAGCGGAGCGTTCGTCGCGGTCACCGGGGACGGCGTCAACGACGCCCCGGCGCTCCGTAGCGCGAATATCGGAGTGGCGATGGGCTCCGGGACCGACGTCGCCAAGGATACGGCGTCGCTGATCGTCACCGACGACGACTTCGCCTCGATCGTCGCCGGGATCGAGGAGGGCCGGCATGCCTACGACAACGTCCGGAAGGTCGTCTACCTCCTGGTCTCGACCGGGTTTGCGGAGGTCCTCCTCTTCATGCTCGCCCTCATCCTGGGTCTGCCGCTGCCCCTCGTCGCCGTCCAGCTCCTCTGGCTGAACCTGGTGACGAACGGCATCCAGGGAGTGGCGCTGGCGTTCGAGGGAGGCGAGCCCGGCGTCATGAACCGGCCGCCGCGAAGGCCGGAGGAGGGGGTCTTTGACAGGCTGATGATCCAGGAGACCCTCCTCTCCGGCACGGTCATCGCGGTGATTGCAATCGGCGCCTGGTACTGGCTCCTTGGAAACGGGTGGGGCGAGTTCGCAGCCAGGAACCTGGTCGTCCTGCTGATGGTGCTCCTTGAGAACTTCCACGTCTTCAACTGCCGGTCGGAGCACCGGTCGGCTTTCCGCGTCCCTGTGAGCCGCAACTACTTCCTGATTGCCGGCGTCATCGCCGCGCAGGGCGTGCATATCGCCGCGCTCTACGTTCCCTTCCTTCAGGAGGTGCTCCATCTGCAGCCCGTTTCGCTGGTCGAGTGGCTTTCGCTGCTCGCCCTCGCCTCTCTGGTCGTCGTCGTGATGGAGGTCTTCAAAGCGGTCGGGGGATACCGCGCCCACCGTCACCAGACGGGGTTCGGGTAGGCCTCCTCCCGGTAGGGGAGGAAGACCTCACTTACCCGGCTGAAGTCGGCAAGATCGGTCATGATGATGCTCCTCTGTGATACCGTGTAGAGGGTGTCGTCCATGAAGAGCGACCGCTGCACCGCATCCGGTGTGTTCCAGGCGTAGGATGGCCCCTTCTCCCGGTGGGCGACCGTGCCCGCGAGAGTGAGCCCCTCCTCCGGGCTCACCCGGTAGACATAGGCCCCCTGCCAGGTCATGGTGCCGTAGGAGCCGGGGTACTTCGATCCGGGGTTCTCGACCATCTTTATCTCGCTCACCGGGATGACGAGGAGGGCCCTATCCTCCGAGAAGAGGAAGGCCTTGTGGTCGCGGAGCGCAGCAGAGTCGGTCCCGGCCTCCCCGATCACGACGCTGTCGACCTGGACCGGGTTGTTCACGTCCGAGACGTCGAAGAGAGCGATCTTGAGTCCTGCCACCGAGACGCCGCCCCACTCGTTCTCGTTCGTCTCCTTCCCGACACCGATGACGTGGTCGGCGCCGTAGGGGTGGAGGTAGTCGGAGTAGCCGGGGATCTTGAGTTTCCCGAGGATGCCCGGATGTTTCGGGTCCGAAAAATCGATGACGAAGAGGGGGTCGACCCGCTTGAACGTCACCAGGTAGAGCCGGTCGCCGGCGAACCGGGCGGCGTAGATCCGCTCGTCCGGCGCGATGTGCTCGAGCGTCCCGATGGTCTTCATCGCGGGGTCGAGGACGTAGACGTTGTTGTACTGGAGCGACCCCTCCCGCGTCCACTCCTCGACGGTCGTCGCCACCCGGAGGTTCTCCCCGTATTCGTCGAGCGAGAACTGGTTCAGGAGGTGGCCGGGAACCTCTCCCATCGCCCGGTAGTCGATCGCTCCCTGCTCGATTGCGAACCGGTGAATGATCGTCCGGCCCCGGGCGCCGCCGGTGTCCGCCGGCCTCCCGGAGATCTCCGGCCCCGTGCTCTGGTAGCCGATATAGAGGTTCTCCTGCGATGCAAAGAGGGTGGTGTCGTAGCCGAGGAGGAAGGTCTCGGCGTCGAGTGCGCCCGTATCGTTCTGGACGGAGAATGCGCCTGCAGTGTAGAAGACGTAGTTCTGCAGCGGGCTTCCCGGACGGTAGACGTCAGGCCGGATGGGCGCCGCGTCGCCCTCTCTCACCCCGGGAAGGACGATCTCGTCCCGGACCCAGACCGGAGACTCCCGCGTGATGGCGTAGACGTAGTCCCCGACCATCCGGGCGTCGTAGTAGTCGCCGGTGAAGGTCACGTCCCGGACTACCTCCGGGTCAGCCCGGTCGCCGACATCGTGGACGTATGCGTGCGTCACCGTCCGCCAGACCGGGACCGGCGCTACGCTCCCGTCGACGGTGGTCATCTCCCGCTCCGCTCTGGTGGCGAAGACCACCAGGCGGTCTTTGGCAAGGAAGAGCGCCTTCGGGGTCCCGTTGATCCGGGTCTCGGAGACGATCTTCGCGTCCTTTGCCGGGAACGCCTCAACAATCGCGAGCGTCTCGCCCGAGATGATGTAGATGTACCTCCCGTCGTTCTTCAGGAAGTCTGCCTCATCCACGCCCGCTACCTGCACGTTCGTGGTGGAGTAGTCACGGGCTGCTTGCGATGTCGGGGCGGCCGTCGTTGCCGGAGCCGGTGCATATCCGGCCTCAGGCGCGATGCCCCCGGTGGTCCGGTCGCCGCCGCCGTCGTTCCACCCCCCCTGTGCGTGCTCCTTTAAGAACGCCTCGATCTCCTCTTTCGACGCAAATTTCCGTAAGTCGCCGTAGGCCTCCGCACCGGCGTCCTCCGATGCGAGGACGGTCCCGATGATCGCGGTGACCACGAGGCAGCCGAGGACGACCACTGCCGCCGGTTTCCAGTTCTCCATCTCTTCGCGCAAGAGGACCCCACCCCTCAGGGTGGGGAGGAGTTGCGCGTTTCACCCCCACTAAATGAATACATACTTGTCCTCTTAGTGATAATGTTATAGAGATGCTTGTCCAGAAGACGGTGCAGATGGTTATCGAACCTGATCGCGACCTCCGGGAAACGCTTGATGCGTTCACGGAAGTCTGCAATCGGATTTCCCCAACTGCATACAATTCCGGAACGCCTCTCAATGCTCTTCGTCTGCACAGGGCCGTCTACGCGACGACAAAAGGCGCCGTTTCGAGTCAACTTACCTGTACTGCCATCCGGCTCACCGCCGGGGCATACGTGGCGGCTCGAAAACACGGGCACCCGATCCATCGCCCGTTTCACTGGAAGACTCCACACGCTCTCTTTCTCATCGGGAAGAGAGGGCGAGACGCATCCTTCCGGAAGGACGGAACTCTGTCGATATGGACGGTTGCCGGTAGAAAGCATCTTAGCTACTCCGTGCCGGAAGTGTTCCGGGAAACTCTCGCGTCGGCTGTAGAGACCGACAGCGTTGTCGTTACCGTTCGCGGCGATCGTCTCATCGGTCACGTCGCGGTGACGCTGGAAGTTCCAGACATGCCGGGAGTCGTCCCGGTAGGCGTCGATCTCAACGAGACCAACGCCGTTGTTGCGGTAGACGCCGATGGAAGAACTCTGTTCATCACGGGGTTGCACCGAAAAGTGCTCAACATCAGAACGCGCAAGACCACTTCCCGGCTTCAGGTCAAACTTGAAACGAAGAAGGCAGAGGGAACAAACACGAGAAGTGTTGTTCGTGCCCTCAAACGGCTGTCGCTCAAGAGATCGCGGCGAACCCGGGACTTCTGTCATTGCGCATCCAAACAGCTTATCGAATGGGCTCCGCAGAACTGCGTGCTCGTCTTCGAAGACCTCTCGTTCTCGCATGAGAGAAAGACGTCTAAGAAACGTTCCAAAGCCCTGAACCACCGTCTCTCGGTATGGCCCAGAGGCATGATCCGAGCCTTCGCTACCTACAAAGTAGCCGGAAAAGGCATCATCGACGGAGTCGATCCTGCGTACACCTCTCAGATATGCTCTCGCTGTGGGTTGCTTGGAAGCCGTTCTCGTCATTCCTTCTCCTGCCCGCACTGTGGTCACACCGATCACAGCGACATCAATGCCGCGATCAACATTCGGAACCGCTTTACTGCCCTTCGGGACAGTGGGGTGCCGTCAACCACCCCAGAAACCTCTTAGGAAGGCAAGCCCCACCCTTAAGGGTGGGGTAGTTGACATCCGCTCACCTTCCGATGAAGGAAGATATACGCCCTGATGTATCAGTCTTGTGTAGCCTCCGAATATTTTCGAAGTCTTTCCCCGGACCTCCTCCCCCGGGCACCGTCGAGGGGTTTTGCCCGCGGGCCGAAGAGCATATCCCCCACCCCGTCCACACTAAAGGTACCGGTGTCCGGATTCCTGTCGGGCACCTTGGCGGAGGCTGCCGGTTACGTTTACGCTCGACGAACAGATCGCTGCCCTTGAGGCGGAGCGCGAGAGGCTTCTCCGGTTCCCGGAAGAGGAGTTCATCGCGATCATCCGGGACGTGGGGTTCTCCTGCGACCGTTGCGGCCGGTGCTGCACCCGGGAATTCAACGGCCACGTCTTCCTGCTGGAGGATGACGTCGACAACGTCCGTTCGTTTCGGCCGGACGCTCTCATCCCGGCGCCGGGTTTCGAGGCCTGCGACCAGCAGGGGAGGTTCTACGTCTCGGGCTACGCCCTCCGGACAGACCCGGACGGCTCCTGCGTCTTCCTTGAGGACGGCAGGTGCACCGTCTACGACCGGCGGTTCGCCATCTGCCGGGTCTACCCCTACATGCTCCACCGGGAGGCGGACGAAGAAGGCCGGGTCGACTGGCGGCAGATCAGCGGTCTGAACGAGCACGGGTGCTACAACACCCCGATCGAGGACGCCGAGTGCGCCCGGATCGCCCGCGAGACCCGCGCCTACGAAGCGGCGTTCCTCGACCAGGAGATACGGTTCCGGCAGGCTCTCCGCGACCTCTTTGCCTGCGAAGGGCTGCGCTACGTCCGGAGGACCTACGACCTCCTGATGCGGGACTTCCGCAAGGGTGCCGGGGTCGAAGTCCGGGTCTTCCACCGCGGTCTCTTTGAGCCCAACCGGGTCACCTCTGCGATATACGGGTGAGCGGCCGTCTCTCTCCTCCCCGTCCGGGTAAACCTTTATAGCGCTCCGTGGCGACCGGAGACTTACTATGGAGCGGGAGTACGATCTTCTCGTTATCGGGACCGGGGTCGCCGGTTCCGACATCGCCTGGCACTGCCGGGCCGCCGGGATGCGGGTCGCGATCACCGATAGCCGGGACTACGGGGGGACGTGCGCCCTGCGGGGCTGCGTCCCGAAGAGGGTGCTTGCCGGTGCCGCCGCGGCGGTGGCGCGCATCCGCGACCTCTCGGGGCGCGGGGTCCCCGGCGAAGTCTCGATCGACTGGCCGCAGCTGGTCGCGTTCGAGCGCACGTTCACCGACCCGGTCCCCCGGCGGAAGGAGGAGAGTTTCCGGAGGGCGGGGATTCATACCTATCACGGTTCCGCCCGGTTTGCCGGGGAGAACCGGGTCGCGGTCGGCGGCGACACCCTCACGGCCAGGTACATCGCGATCGCCGCCGGTGCGCACCCCCGCCCCCTGGACGTCCCCGGTGCGGACCTCGTGACCCCGAGCGACGACTTCTTCTATCTTGAAGCGCTTCCCGGGCGGATCGTCTTCGTCGGCGGAGGTTACATCTCGTTTGAGTTCGCCCACGTGGCCGCAAGGGCCGGATCGGCGACGACCATCCTTCAGCGGGACGGTCGGGTGCTCACGGGGTTCGACCCCGATATCGTCGACCGGCTGGTGCTGGCTTCAAAGGAGATCGGGATCGACGTGCAGGTGCATATGCCGCTCGTATCGGTCGAGAGGACCGCCGCCGGTCTCCGGGTGCGGGCCGGGCGGACGGGCGAGGAGAAGGTCTTCGACGCCGATCTGGTCGTCCACGGTGCCGGCCGGG